>JACCDY010617814.1_pt1 | contig 58890 bp, 57 predicted proteins | sample 7446391 | NCBI WGS metagenome assembly JACCDY01 (sample SAMN15323451, study PRJNA562643) | freshwater metagenome | isolation source: river surface water | place: USA:Blue River Watershed | collected 2017-08-18
GCTGTATTTTTTTAAAGATCCCACCAGACTCCCAACTCAGGGCCTCAGCCCCTCGCCTCTTTCCGGCTTGGCTCGCTGCGATCAGCGAAGCCCTCGATTATGACACAGTTTTGAAGACCCGGTCAAACTTTTTTGCTTTTTCTTCAGCGACTGAAATTTCTTCAGATCGCCTCAGAACTCCTCCGCCCAACTGCACCGCCCAGATCCAGCCCCTCTTCAGGACCGCCTCCGAACAACCGCTTTGTGAGCAGCGAAGCCCTCGACTATAGCACAACTTAAAACGCGCTGACAAGCGGCTGGTTCGGAAATTTTGCAACCCTCGCCCAGTCGGATGACGCTCGGGGAGGCGGTACCCCGTCAGGACTCACAAAGCGCAGGTGCGGAAGCCTGTGAAGGCACGGTCATTGTCGGGGAGCGCGTATCGCCGTGCTTTTGGATGCTTCATTCGCGCACGGGTCGCGGTGGATCCGCCCCGCAGAACTTTGGCCAGCCCCCACTCTGGGTCGGGATCGAGTGAAGTCCCCCTCACCCATGAGTCTGGGACATAGCCTTCCCACGGGCGGAGGCTGCCCGCCGTCCACTCCAGCACATCGCCCCAACGGAATCCGAGGCCCGAGCCCTGATGGGCCGCGACCTCCCACTCGACTTCAGTCGGCAGGCGCCTGCCCGCCCAGCGAGCCCAGGCGTCTGCCTCCCACCAAGTGACGTGCACAACCGGTTGAGCGCCAGCGAGTCGGACAGGCCGGCCGAACCATGTCTGGATGACGGCGCCACTGGCCACGCCAATCTGCTCGACATGGCGAGGACCACGGCGGCCTTCTGTCATCGCGGCCCGCTCCAGCCACGCCCACCCATGGGGGTGCCAGAGTTCAGACCGGTCATAGCCGCCGTCGTCGACGAATTCGATGTACTGCGCCCATGTGACAGGCTGGGCATCGATTTCGAACGCAGGCACATCCGTCGGCCGCTGCGGGCGCTCGATGGCGGGAGCGAAGCCGTCGGGCCGTGTTCCGAGAAGCCAGCGCGTCGCGGGCAGGAGCAAGGGATCACGCGAGCGAAAAGCTGTTGCAGGAGGGATCGGCAAGGTCAGTCCCAAGGCCTGGGCCTGTTCGACCATCTTCTCGCCACGCAGGTCTTCATGGTGGAGCATGGCCCGGAACAGATAGAGGCCGTCGTCGGTTTCCTCGGCGCGGTCCAGCAAGTCGAGCGTGCTCTCCAACTGCTCCAACATATAGGCCCGGACCTCGTCGAGCTCAGGCCATGGTCCGCGGCCGTCCGGGCCGAACCAGGCATCGGCCTGGGGGTGGATCGAAGGCAGGCGTATGCCGTCGGCGGGGGACTTGGACCCCAGGGCACGCTGAGGATTGCGCCCCAGCCACCATTCGGCAAGCCAGGCCACCTGGCCAGCAATTCGAGCCGGAGGTTCGATGGCATCACCACGCGGGATCGACAGCCCGGCGCTCAGCGCTTCTTCGAAGCGCGCTAGCAGTTGCAGGGTGTGGTTGCGGGCGTCCATTAACGCCAGAGACAACGGACCGCGCCCCGCCTGTCGGATGGCGGGGGAATCGGTCAGGACTTCGATGGAAGCAGAGGGATGCACGGCTGGGCAAGGGCTGGCAAAACGCCCAGCATAACCAGTTGGGCCAGCCACTTGCCCCTGGTGGCCAGCCCTCCCGGGTGAGCCACCAGGCGATCGGAGGTCAGAGCTTTTGCGCCTGCATGAAGCGGTCGAAAGTCGATTCGGCGAATCGGAACCACAGGTTCTGGTCGGCACGGAATCGCGCGTAGTCGGTGTAGACCTTGCGCCAGTTTTCGTTGCGGGCGGACAGCTCCTGATAGAGCGCCATGGACTGCTTGAAGGCCTCGGCCATCACATCGGCCGGGAAGGCCTTCAGCTTGGCGCCACCGGAGGAGGCCAGCTGCTTGAGCGCCACCGGATTTTTCACGTCGTACTTGGCCTGGGTCTCGAGGTGCGCGTAGGCACTCGCCGTTTCGACAATGAGCTTCTGCTCGGAGGAGAGTGCGTCCCAGGCCTTCTGGTGGATGTAGAGGTCCAGTTGCAGGCCGCCCTCCCACCAGCCGGGGTAGTAGTAATACGGCGCGACCTTGTTGAAGCCCAGCTTCTGGTCGTCGTAGGGGCCGATCCACTCTGCCGCGTCGATGGTGCCTTTCTCAAGCGCCTGGTAGATCTCGCCACCGGGGATGTTCTGCGGTACGCCGCCCATGCGCTCGATGACCTTGCCTGCGAAGCCTCCGATGCGAAATTTGAGGCCCTTGAGGTCGGCGACCGAGCGGATTTCCTTGCGCATCCAGCCGCCCATCTGGGCGCCGGTGTTGCCGCAGGGGAAGTTGACGATGTTGTACTTGGCGTAGAACTCGCGCATGAGCGAGAGGCCGTTGCCCTGAAAGGTCCAGGCGGTCATCTGCCGGCTGTTGAGGCCAAAAGGAATGGCACCGCCGATGGCGAAGGTTTCGTCCTTGCCGAAGAAATAGTAGGGGGCGGTGTGCGCGGCTTCGATGGTGCCGTTCTGGACGCCATCGACGACGCCAAAGGCCGGCATCAACTCGCCGGCGGCATGCACCGAGACGTCGAAACGTCCCCCGGAAAGTTGGCGGACGCGCTGGGCAAAGATGTCGGCGGCGCCAAAGATGGTGTCGAGTGATTTGGGGAAGCTCGAGGCCAGGCGCCAGCGCAGGGTGGGCTGGGCGTGGACGGCGGGGGCGGCGGCTGCGGCCAGCACACCGGCAAGACCTGCGTGACCGGCGTGACGCAGAACGATTCTTCGATCCATGGGCATTCTCCGTGGGGGCTGCGGAAGGTGCCGCGGATCATGGGAGGGATGCCGATGCGAAACTTTGCAAGGCTCTGACCGGAGAGTCGCCCTGCCCCACTCTTTCGGGCCTGACCCAAGGGAGAGGTGTCAACGCGGCACTGGCGCAGCGAAGCGAGGGGCCTCGAGCAGGAAGGCCCCCCGGAGCGATCAGCCGACTGCCTTCAGTCCCGTTGCGCCGGCCTGCACGTGGGCGCCGAAACGCTCTCGGACCGAGCGCTCGATGCCGGTGGCGTCGAGACCCAGCATGGCCAGCAGGCGCGCAGGGTCGCCATGCTCGATGAAGCGATCAGGCAGGCCCAGCTGGAGCAGCGGCTTCGCGAGACCCGCGGAGGCCAGGGCCTCGGCGACGGCACTGCCGGCGCCGCCCATGATCGCGCCCTCCTCCACCGTCACCAGGGCCGTATGCCGCCCGGCCACCTCGAGCAGCAGCTCGGTGTCGAGCGGCTTGACCCAGCGCATGTTGACCACCGTCGCCCCCAGGCGCTCGGCGGCCTGCAGGGCCGGATGGAGCAAGGTGCCGAAGGCGAGGATGGCCACGCCCTGCCCTTCACGGCGGATCTCGCCCTTGCCGAAGGGCAGACCGTCGAGGGAGGCCGGGACCGGTGCACCGACGCCGGCGCCACGCGGGTAGCGAACGGCCACCGGATGGTCCTGCTCGTGGGCCGTGGTGAGGAGCGCGCGGGTCTCGGCCTCGTCCGCGGGACAGGCGAGGCTCATGCCCGGGATGCAGCGGATGAACGGGATGTCGTAGGCACCGGCATGGGTCGGGCCGTCGGCCCCCACGAGCCCGGCGCGATCGAGCGCGAAGACGACGGGCAGGCCCTGGAGCGCCACGTCGTGGATCATCTGGTCGTAGGCGCGCTGCAGGAAGGTGGAGTAGATGGCCACCACGGGCTTCAAGCCCTCGCAGGCCAGGCCCGCGGCGAAGGTGACCGCATGCTGCTCGGCGATGCCGACGTCGAAGTAGCGGTCCGGAAAGCGCTTCTCGAATTCGACCAGGCCCGAGCCCTCGCGCATGGCCGGCGTGATGCCGACCAGGCGGCTGTCCTTGGCGGCCATGTCGCACAGCCACTGGCCGAAGACCTGGGTGAAGGTGGGCTTGGCGGGTGTGGCAGGCGGCGTGAGGCCGACCTGGGGGTCGAACTTGCCCGGGCCGTGATAGGCCACCGGGTCGGCCTCGGCCAGCTTGTAGCCGCGGCCCTTGCGGGTGACCACGTGCAGGAACTGCGGTCCCTTGAGCTGGCGGATGTTCTCCAGCGTGGGAATCAGCGACTCGAGGTCATGGCCGTCGATCGGACCGATGTAGTTGAAGCCGAACTTCTCGAACAGGGTGGCGGGCACCACCATGCCCTTGGCGTGTTCTTCCAGGCGCTTGGCCAGCTCGAACAGGGGCGGCGCCACCTTGAGCACGTTCTTGCCCACGTTCTTGGCGGCGGCATAGAACTGGCCGGACATCAGCTGCGCGAGGTAGCGATTGAGCGCGCCCACCGGCGGACTGATCGACATGTCGTTGTCGTTGAGGATCACGAGCAGGTCGGCCTCGGCCACGCCGCCGTTGTTCAGGGCCTCGAAGGCCATGCCCGCGGTCATGGCGCCGTCGCCGATGATGGCCACCGCCTTGCGGTCCTCGCCCTTGCGCTTGGCTGCCAGCGCCATGCCCAGGGCGGCGGAGATGCTGGTGGAGGAATGGGCGGTGCCGAAGGCGTCGTACTCGCTCTCGGCGCGGGTGGGAAAGCCCGAGAGCCCGCCCAGCTGGCGCAGCGAGGGCATGCGCTCACGCCGGCCGGTGAGGATCTTGTGGGGGTAGGTCTGGTGGCCCACGTCCCAGACCAGGCGGTCGCGGGGCGTGTTGTAGACGTAGTGCAGGGCGATGGTCAGTTCGACCGTGCCCAGGTTGGAGCTGAGGTGGCCGCCGGTCCTGGAGACGCTTTCCAGGACGAAGGCGCGCAGCTCGTCGGCCAGCTGGGGCAGGTCCTGGCGCGGCAGGCGGCGCAGGTCGTCCGGCGAGGCGATGGATTCGAGCAGGGAGGCCATGCGTGTTCCTCTCTTCTAGTTGTTTCTTTCGACCACCATGCGGGCCAGGCCCTGCAGGGCGCGGGTGTCGTCCAGCCCGCTGGCGGCCAGGGCGCCCAGGGCCTCGTCCAGCAGCTCGCTGGCAAGGGCACGGGAGCGATCCAGGCCAAGGAGGGAGACGTAGGTGGGCTTGTCGTTGGCGGCGTCCTTGCCGGCCGTCTTGCCCAGGGTGGCGGAGTCGGCGGTGACGTCGAGGATGTCGTCCACCACCTGGAAGGCCAGGCCGAGCGCAGCGCCATAGCGCTCCAGGGCCGATCGGGCACCCACGGGCGTCTCCGCGCAGGCGGCGCCCATGGCGACGGAGGCCTGCAGCAGGGCGCCGGTCTTGAGGCGATGCATCTGCCGCAGCTCGTCTTCGGTGAGGCGCTTGCCGACGCTGGCGAGGTCGATCGCCTGGCCGCCGGCCATGCCGGCGTGGCCGGCAGCGCGGGACAGGAGCCGGCACAGGCGGGCCTGGACGGCCACGGGCACGTCCGACTCGCCCTCGCCCGGCGCGAGCAGCTCGAAGGCCAGCGCCTGCAACGCGTCGCCGGCCAGCAGGGCCTGGGCCTCGCCGAACTTCACGTGAACGGTGGGCTTGCCCCGGCGCAGGACGTCGTTGTCCATGCAGGGCATGTCGTCGTGCACGAGGGAATAGGCATGAACCAGTTCGACGGCGCAGGCGCCGCGCAGGGCGGCATCGGCATGCCCCTGCACCGCCTCGGCGGCCGCGAACACCAAGAGCGGCCGCAGCCGCTTGCCGCCGTCGAGGACGGCGTAGCGCATGGCCTCACCCAGGCCGGCGGGCGCCGACGCGGGAACCCAGCGCTCGAGGGCGCGCTCGACGGCTGCAAGTCGGGCCGTGCTCCAGGCGGAGAGGTCGAAGCCCACGCTCATTCCTGCACCCAGGGCTTGAGGGTGCCCTCGTCCAGCACCTTGATCTGATTCTCGACCGCTTCGAGGCGGCTGCGGCAGAACGCCAGCAGCTGCGCGCCGCGCTCGTAGCCGGCCAGCATCTGCTCCAGGGGCAGCTGCCCGGATTCGATGCGGCCAATGAGCTGCTCGAGCTCCTCGAGGGCCGCTTCGTAGCTGGCAGGAAGTGCGGGGGTGGCCTTGGGCATGGGGGTATCGGTACAAAGACCGTTGATTCTAGGTCCGCGAAGGCCCGAGGCCCGGCGGGTACAATCGCCCCTCTTTTTCCCGCGCCATTCCTCGGATAGTGCGCTTACCCTGCCCCTTCATAGGGGGAGTCTCTAGGTCAGGTGGAATGTCTGATTTAAGTCTTCAACTGCAGCAGGCCGCAAGCCAACTCCCGGTTTCCAGCTATTTCGACGAGGCGCTGTTCCAACGCGAACGGGAAATCCTTTTCGGCCGCGGCCCCCGCTATGTGGGCCACGCGCTCTCCGTCCCCGAAATCGGCAGCTACTACGCCCTTCCCCAGGAGGGCGAGGGCCGCGCCCTGGTGCGCACGCCCCAGGGCGTGGAGCTCGTGAGCAACGTCTGCCGGCACCGCCAGGCGGTGATCCTGCGCGGGCGGGGCCACCTGCGCGAGCAGGCCTCCGGCGGAGGCAACATCGTCTGTCCCCTGCACCGCTGGACCTACAGCGGCGGCCAGGGCGCGCCCGCCGGCACCCTGATCGGCGCGCCGCACTTCGCGGAAGACCCCTGCCTCAACCTCCGCAACTGGAAGCTGCGCGAGTGGAACGGCCTTCTGTTCGAGGACAACGGCCGCGACATCGAGGCCGACCTGGCCGGCATGGGCCCGCGCTCGCAACTCGACTTCACCGGCATGGTCCTCGACCACGTCGAGATGCACGAGTGCAACTACAACTGGAAGACCTTCATCGAGGTCTACCTCGAGGACTACCACGTCGGCCCCTTCCACCCGGGGCTGGGCCAGTTCGTCACCTGCGAGGACCTGCGCTGGGAGTTCAAGCCGCAATACTCGGTGCAGACCGTGGGCGTGGCCAACCGCCTGGGCCGCCCCGGCAGCCCGGTGTACGAGCGCTGGCACAAGGCGCTCCTGTCCTACCGCAATGGCGAGCCGCCCTCGCACGGGGCAATCTGGCTGACCTACTACCCCCACATCATGGTGGAGTGGTACCCCCATGTGCTCACGGTCTCCACCGTGCACCCGATCGGGCCGCAAAAGACGATCAACATGGTGGAGTTCTACTACCCCGAGGAAATCGCCGCCTTCGAGCGCGAGTTCGTCGAGGCCCAGAAGGCAGCCTACATGGAAACCTGCGTCGAGGACGACGAGATCGCCGAGCGCATGGATGCCGGCCGGCGCGCACTGCTCGATCGCGGCGACAACGAGATCGGCCCCTACCAGAGCCCGATGGAAGACGGCATGCAGCACTTCCACGAGTGGTACCGGCAGCAGATGGCTTGATGCAAGCCCTGTGGATGCTCCTCGGGGCGTTCTTCTTCGCCTCGATGGCGGTTTGCCTGAAGATCGCCTCGGCCTGGTTCAACACCTCTGAACTGCTGTTCTGGCGCGGCCTGGTCGGCGTCATCCTGCTGTGGGCGATCGCGCGCTCGCGCGGCATCTCCCTGGGCAGCCGCTACCCCGGCATGCACCTGTGGCGCAGCCTGGTGGGCGTGGTGTCGCTGTGGACCTGGTTCTTCGCCATCGCCTACCTGCCGGTAGCCACCGCCATGACGCTCAACTACATGAGCGGCATCTGGGTGGCGACCTTCGTGATCGGCGGCGGCCTGCTCGCCTGGGGCCCCGAGCAGGGCCGGGCCTTCCTGCGACAACAGGGCCCCTTGGCGCTGGCGGTACTCGCAGGTTTTGGCGGCGTCGTCCTGATCCTCCAGCCATCCATGGAGACCGACCAGCACCTGGCTGCGCTGATGGGCCTGATGTCGGGCCTTTCGGCAGCCCTGGCCTACCTACAGGTCGCGGCCATGACGCGCATAGGCGAACCCGAGACCCGCATCGTCTTCTACTTCGGCCTGGGGTCCATGCTGGCCGGCGCGCTGGGCATGTCCGTCCAGGGCGTGTCGCCCTGGGACTGGAGTCAGGCGGCATGGCTGCTGCCCATCGGCTTCCTGGCGGCGATGGGGCAACTCTGCATGACCTATGCCTACGGCAGCGGAGCCACCCTGCTGGTGACCTGCCTGCAGTACTCCGGCATTGTCTTCGCCACACTGTACGCACTGTTGCTCTTCGGGGATCACATTCCGCCGGCCGGCTGGGCCGGCATGGCACTCATCATCGCCAGCGGCATCACCGCCACCATCATGCGCAACCGGAGCATCCCGGACGCGCCCGCGGAAGAGATATAGGCGGCGCAGGGCGCTGCCCGCGCCCGCGCCTGCACCGGAGCCAAGGCGCCGGCCACCACCCGCTCAGCGCGGGGCGCTGGCGGGAGAGGTTCCAGGTAGGGCGCCGGTCGCGCCCCCGGAGGGGCTGCTGGCCATCGAGCTGGGCGAGGGAGTGGAGGGCATGCTGGCGGTTCCCGATGCGGCGCCGCTCTCGCTGCTGCTGGGCAGGGTGCTGGAGGTGCCAGACCCTGTGCCAGCGCCGGATGGGCCCGTCTGACCTTCGCCCGTGGCGGGGGAGGTACCAGTCTGGCGGTTGCAGGCCGTGAGGCCCAGGGCGGCGCCGGTGCCGAGCGCTGCCACCAGCAACCAGGTCATTGCGGGGCGGGCCGGGCGATTCGCGCGGGTGTTCTCCATTCCAGGACTCCTTGTGTCGTTGAGCGCGTGGAAGGTAAGGGGCGGCCAGCCCCTGGCCCGTCGGCCCCGGCCCCCAAGCCCTGTAGGAAAAGCCGAGGCAGAGCTCGAACCGAGGGTGTCAGCCGGCCAAGTACAGCGTGCGCAGCCGCTTGCGCTCGGCCTCTCCCAGGCCGAGGCCATGCGAGAGGTAGGCATCGAGGGAGCCATGGTCGGCCTCGATCGCGTCGAAGGCCGCCTGCAGGAAGTCTTCCTGGACCCCCATCAGCACGCGCCCCACCGCCGGGTCCAGGGCGAAGCCGCCGCCGGCGGGCGGACGCAGGCGCTGGTTGGTCAGCAGGTAGTCGTCGAGGATTTGCTCGCGGGTCGCGCCCAGCGCGTGCAGCATCAGGGCCGCAGCCAGGCCGGTGCGGTCCTTGCCCGCGGTGCAATGAAAGACCGTGGGCTCCGCCGAATCGAGCAGATGGTGGAAGAACTCCGCATACCGGTGGCTGGCCTTGCGAACAAAGCCCCGGTAGGTGTCCTGCATGTGGTGGGTGACCTCGGCCGCGGTGGGCCGGTGCCCCGCGGCGAGCAGGTCGGACAGCACCTGCACGATGGTGGGCTCGATGGTCAGCGCATGCACCCGCGCATCGGGCAGCGCGCAGGCCGCCGTCTGCCGCTCCTGGGCGCCACGGAAGTCGATCACCCGCCGCAGCCCCAGGACCCGCAGGGCCTGGATGTCCTCGGCGGTGAGCGCGCCCAGGTGGTCGGAACGGAAGACCAGCCCGCGGCGCAGGGGCACACGCGGATGGACCCGTTCGGCCAGGTCACGGAAGTTGCTGGCACCGGCCAGGACGGGGATGTGGGGGGTGTCGAATGGGGACATGGCTGCCCCCATTCTGGCTGAGCCAAACGACCGGGTCCATCCCGGCCGTCCCCAGTTGGCGATCAACGGCCGTAGGGCGCCGTGGTGTTGCCTCCACTGCTGCCCGAGCCCGCGCCGCCGCTGCCGGAACTGGTGCCGGAGCTGCCTCCCGCGCCGGTGCGGCCACTCCCGGAGGGCTCGGTGCCCGCACCCATGCGCTGCTGCTGCGCCTTGGTGGACGCCGCCGCCTCGCTGCCGGCTTGCGGCAGCTTCTGCGCTGCCGCGAGATGCGCCTGCAGGCCCGGCAAGGTCTTGTCGATCCAGGCCTTGAGCTGCGGGTCCTTGACTTCCTTGCTCGCCTTCTGGAAGCGCTTGATGTCGCGCTCGTGCTCCTTCACGCCGATTTCCTTCACGTACTCGCGGTCGAACTCGGTGCCGGTGCGCTTGGCCAGCTTCTCCAGCTCGTTGCGCATGGCACGGGGCGGGCCCGGCGGCAGCTCGATCCCCAGGCTGGCAGCCAGCTGCATGAGCTCGCTGTTGGCGCTGGCATGGTGGTCGGCCAGTGTGGCGGCGAAGTCCTTGACGGCCTTGTCGCTCGCCCGGGTGCTGGCCAATTGGGCAGCCTGGACTTCCATCTGCCCGCTGGCGGCGGCCTCCTCGATGAACTTGCGGTCAGCCCGTACGAGGCGCGGCTTCTCCGGCGTGTTGCGGGTGCCGGTGCCGGGCTGTGCCACAGGCGCGCCCTGGCTGGAGGGCGAGGAACCCGACCCGCTGCCCATGCTGCCGGCGCTGCCGCTTCCGGAAGACTGGGCCCAGGTGCTGCTGCCAGCGGACGCCGCCAGCAGGCCGGCCAGAACCAGCAAGGGCCAGCGCGCGCGCGAAAGACGTGCGTGACGGACAAGTCGGGACGACACGTGCGGGAAATTCATGGAGCCTCCTGAGGTGACGGAAGTAAAGGTGGAAGAGGCCGGCATGAACACGGCCGGCCTGCCGAAGCAGGGGCACCATAGGAGGCAGGACAGCGCCGGCTCGTCGGACAAAAGCCCATGCGCAACGTGATGCATCCACGCTGCGTGTAGGAACGAGCCGTTTCAGTGGATGTGCGCGAAGGAGCTTGCCGTCACCACCAGGGCGATGCCGGCGGCCAGCCAAAGCACCTGCAGGGCGGCGGCTCGCGCGCCCAGGTGCCTTTGCAGCTGGGGAATCAGGTCGGCCAGCGCCACGTAGATGAAGCTGCTGCTGGCGACGGCCAGGAAATAGGGCAGGAAGGAGGACAGGTGGGCCACCAGCCACCAGCCGGCCAGGCCTCCGAGGGCGGTGAGCGCGCCGGCCAGCGAAACCTTCAGCAACGCCGCCCGCCGGCTTCCGCTGCTGCGCGAGAGCACGACCAGGTCGCCGATATGGTGGGGCACCTCGTGCGCCATCACCGACAGGGCGGCGACCAGGCCCAGGCGCAGGTCCGCGGCGAAGGCCGAGGCGATGAGCACGCCGTCGCCGAAGCAGTGGATGCTGTCGCCGGTCAACAGACTCCAGCCGCCGTGGCGATGGCCGTGGTCGTGCGCATGGGCGTGCCCGTGGGCATGAGCGTGCGATTGGGAATGCCCGTGGTCGTGACCATGGGGGTGACCCTGGTCATGTGGGTGCGCATGATCAGGAGCCTCGGCCTTCTCAGGTGACGCACCGGACGCATGCGAGTGGTGCTCGTGCCCGTGGTGCCACAGTTCCGCCTTGTCCAGCAGGAAGAAGAAGACCAGCCCCCCCAGCAACACCGGAAAGAGCGCGTGCGCATCGGCGCCCTCCTCGAAAGCCTCCGGCAGCAGGTGCATGAAGGCGGTGGCCAGCAGGGCACCCGCCGCCAGGCTCAGGAGGTGCTGGGCGTCGAAGCCGCCTGCCTCATCGCTGGCGTCGCGGACGCCCAGGCGCATGAGGGCGGCGGCAATCCAGACGCTGCCGATGCCGGCGCACAGGGTGGCGATGAGGGTGGCGAGAAGTGTCATGCTTTTTGTTGTCGGTGCCTGCTCGCCAGCAGGCGAAACACCTTCATCTTATCAATGGGAACCTCCGCATCCGGCAGCCCATACGTGGCGCGGCGAAACATAATCCCTGCGTTCGCTTGTAACACCCCACCCCACGCGCCCCGCGCAGAAAGGAAGATCCCCCCATGCCCACCCTCCGCGTCGAAATGATGGAAGGCCGCACCCCCGAGCAGAAGAAGGCCCTGGTGCAGGCCCTCACCCAAGCCGTGGTCCAGACCCTGGGCACCAAGGCTGAATCGGTCGACATCCTGATCTACGACATCAAGCGCCAGGACTGGGCCACGGGGGGTGTGCAATGGTCAGAGAAGTCATGACCCTTCCACGGCGCCTCTCAAGGCCACTCGCAGGCCTGCTGCTCGCGGGCGGCGTGGCGCTGGCCCTGCCGGCCTGCAGCGCGGCACCGACCGGTACGGACGGCGCCAGTGGCGCAGGTCGTGGCACCACCACGGGATCGTCCATGACTGCACCTGCGTCCAAGCCTGCCTCCACCTCCTTGAACAACACCGCCGCGCCTGCGTCGGCCCCCACCGAAGCCGGCTGCAACGCCCAGGCCGTGCAGGACCTGGTGGGCCGGCATGCCTCGGCCCTCATCGCCGAGGGCGCGCGCCAGCGCGCCGGCGCGCAGCGGGTGCGCATGATCGGCCACGACGAGATGGTGACCAAGGAGTACGACGCCGGCCGCCTGAACCTGCAGCTCGATGCGCAGGGGCGGGTGGCGCGGATCTACTGCGGCTGAAGACGCGCGCCAGAAGCGGCGGCTGGCGGGCCGGCTTCAGCCCACGCGACGGCCAATGCGAGGCGCACCCGGGCGCCCGCGAGGGGCGCAGGCGCTCAGTGCGCCTTCTCCCAGTTCTCACCCACCCCCAGTTCGGCCAGCAGCGGCACACGGAGCTGCGCCACATCGGCCATGAGTCGGGGCACTTCGGACCGCAGCCATTCCACCTCGTCCTGAGGCAATTCGAACACCAGTTCGTCGTGCACCTGCATGATCATGCGGGTGCGGCGGCCGCTGGCGTCCAGCGACTTCTGCACCGCCACCATGGCCAGCTTGATCAGGTCTGCCGCCGTGCCCTGCATCGGCGCGTTGATCGCGGCGCGTTCGGCGGCGCTGCGGCGCGGGCCGTTGGGGGAGTTGATCTCCGGCAGGTACAGGCGCCGGCCGAACACCGTCTCGACGTAGCCGCGGCTCTTGGCCGCCAGGCGCGTCTCGTCCATGTAGGTCTTCACGCCCGGGTAGCGCTGGAAATAGCGCTCGATGTAGTTCTTGGCCGCGGTGTTGTCGATGCCCAGGGCCTTGGCCAGGCCGTAGCTGCTCATGCCGTAGATCAGGCCGAAGTTGATCACCTTGGCGTAGCGGCGCTGCTCGGAGGAGACCTGCTCGGGCGTGACCCCAAAGACTTCGGCGGCGGTGGCGCGGTGCACATCCTGCCCGGTCTGGAAGGCGCGGATCAGGGCCTCGTCCTCGCTCAAATGGGCCATGATGCGCAATTCGATCTGGCTGTAGTCGGCGCTGGCGATCACATGGCCCGGCGCGGCGACAAAGGCCTCCCGCACCCGTCGGCCTTCCGCGGTGCGCACCGGGATGTTCTGCAGGTTGGGATCGTTGCTCGATAGCCGCCCGGTCACCGCCACCGCCTGCGCGTAGTGGGTGTGCACCCGGCCGGTGGCCGGATCGGCCATCTGGGCCAGCTTGTCGGTGTAGGTGCTTTTGAGCTTGGACAGGCCCCGCCACTCCAGCAGCTTGGCCGGCAGCGGGAAGTCCTCGGCGAGTTTTTCCAGCACCTCCTCGTCGGTGCTGGGTGCACCGGTGGCGGTCTTCTTGACCACGGGCAGGCCCAGCTTGCCGAAGAAGATTTCGCCGATCTGCTTGGGGCTGCCCAGGTTGAAGGGCTGGCCGGCCAGCGTGTGGGCCTCCTGCTCCAGCTCCAGGATGCGGCGACCCAGCTCGGCGCTCTGGCGGGCCAGCTGCTCGCCGTCGATCTTCACGCCATTGCGCTCGATGCGATAGAGCACCTCGCTGGTGGCGATCTCGAGCTCGTAGACGAAACGCAGGCGATCGTCCTTCTCCAGCTGCGGCCATAGCACGCGGTGCACGTCGAGGGTCTGGTCCGAGTCCTCGCAGGAGTACTCGGCGGCCTTGTCGATGGCGACCTGGGCGAAGGGAATCTGGTGGGCGCCCTTGCCGCACAGGTCCTCGTAGCTGATGCCGCTGCGACCCAGGTGCCGGTCGGCCAGGCTGGCCAGGCCATGGGGCTTGTGCACCTCCAGCACATAGCTTTGCAGCATGGTGTCGTGGACGTAGCCCTGCACCTCGATGCCGTGGTTGGCGAACACGTGGCGGTCGTACTTCACGTGCTGGCCCAGCTTGTGGCGGGAGGGGTCCTCCAGCCAGGGCTTGAGGCGCGCCAGTACCTCATCGATCGGCAGCTGCGCGGGCGCGTCGGCATAGGCGTGGGCCAGGGGCACATAGGCGGCCGCGCCGGGCTCCGTGCTGAAGGACAGGCCGACGATGCGGGCCTGCATTTCGTCGAGGGACGTGGTCTCGGTGTCGACCGCCACCAGGTCGGCGGCCTGCAGGCGGGCGAACCACTCGTCGAACTGCGCCCAGGTGAGGACGGTGTCGTAGCGCAGGTTGCCGGCGTGGCTGCGGGCCTGGGCACCCTCGGTGGGCGGGTCGAACAGGCCGACCTGGCCCGGGTCGGAGGTGGAGGCGGGGGCGGCGCTGGCCCGGCGGCGCGGCGCGCCCTCGGCTGGCGCATCGCCTTCTTCCATCGCGCGCACCAGGCCCTTGAAGCCGTAGCGGGCGTAGAAGTCCTTGAGCTTGTCGTCCTGCGGCGCAGCGATGGCGATGGCGTCGAAGGCCGGCAGGCTGGGGATGTGTTCGGCCAGGTCGCAATCGCGCTTGATGGTGACCAGCGCACGGCCGGTGGGCAGCCAGTCCAGCGAGTTGCGCAGGTTTTCGCCCACCGCGCCCTTGACCTCGGCGGCCTTGGCGATGAGGGCATCGAGCGAGCCGTACTCGGTGAGCAGCTTGACCGCTGTCTTGGGGCCGACCTTGGGCACGCCGGGGACGTTGTCCACCGTGTCGCCGACCAGGGCCTGGTAGTCCACCATCAGGCGCGGGGGCACGCCGAATTCGGCCTCGACGCCAGCCAGGTCGCGGCGGCGGTCGTTCATGGTGTCGATGACCATGACCTGCTCGTTGACCAATTGGCTCAGGTCCTTGTCGCCGGAGGAGATGACGGTCTGCATGCCCTGGCGGGTGGCCAGCTCGGACAGGGTGCCGATGACGTCGTCGGCTTCCACGCCCGGCACGGCCATCACCTTCCAGCCCAGGAGGCCGACCACCTCGTGGATCGGCTCGATCTGCGCCCGCAGGTCGTCGGGCATGGGCGAGCGCTGGGCCTTGTAGGTGGGGTAGAGGTCGTCGCGGAAGGTCTTGCCCGGCGCGTCGAACACGCAGACCGCGTAGTCGGCCCGCACGTCCTTGCGCAGCTTCTGCATCATGTTGATCATCCCGCGGATGGCGCCGGTCGCGGCACTCGTCGGGTCGCCAGGCACCGCGCGCAGGTCGGGCATGGCGTGGAAGGCGCGGTACAGATAGCTGGAGCCGTCCACCAGCAGGAGGGTGGGCGCGGCGTTCACAGGGGCGGCGGAGTCGGGGGCCTGGGGCTCGGTCATGGCCGCGATTGTGCCTGCCGGGAGGGGCCCTGGCCGCCTCCTACAATCGTGGGTTGTAGTCCCGAACCGCACCTGCCTGCACCCGTCCGTACCTGTCCATGGCCGTCTTTACCGAAGTCTCCCCCGAAGCGGCCACCGCGTTGCTCTCGGACATGAACCTGGGCGAGCTCGCCGAGCTGCGCGGCATCCAGGGCGGCATCGAGAACACCAACTACTTCCTCACCAGCGAGCAGGATGGCCGCAAGCACCAATGGGTGCTGACCCTGTTCGAGCGCCTGGGCGCCGAGCAGCTGCCTTTCTACCTGTACCTGATGAAGCATCTGGCGCAGCGGGGGATCCCGGTGCCGGACCCGCAAGGCAACGCCAACGGCGACATCCTGCTCTCGGTCTGCGGCAAGCCCGCGGCCCTGGTGAACCGGCTCGAGGGCCGCAGCGAACTCGCACCCGGTCCGGCCCATGCCGCCGCGGTGGGCGCCATGCTGGCCCGCATGCACCTGGCGGGCCGCGACTACGCGCGCAGCCAGCCCAATCTGCGGGGCCTGGCCTGGTGGAACGAGACCGCGCCGGTGGTGATGCCCTTCCTCGACCCCGACCAGGCGGCCCTGCTGCAGTCGGAGCTGGCCTTCCAGAACCATGTGGCGGCTCTCTCGGCCTATACCGCGCTGCCCCGCGGCCCGGTGCACGCCGACCTGTTCCGCGACAACGTGATGTTCGCCGAGCCGCAAGGCCCGGACGATGTGCGCCTGACCGGCTTCTTCGACTTCTACTTCGCCGGCGTCGACACCTGGCTGTTCGACCTGGCGGTGTGCCTCAACGACTGGTGCATCGACCTGCCCACCGGCGCACACGACGCGACGCGTGCCCGCGCCATGCTGGAGGCCTACGAGTCGGAGCGGCCGCTGGAGGCGGCCGAGCGCCAGTTGCTGCCGGCGATGCTGCGTGCCGGCGCCCTGCGCTTCTGGATGTCTCGCCTGTGGGACTTCCACCTGCCGCGCGAGGCCAGCCTGCTCAAACCGCACGACCCGGCCCATTTCGAGCGGGTGCTGCGTGAGCGGGTGGCCCATCCGGTCCATCCCTGAATCACCCCCGCGACTGCACCGGCATGCGGCGGCGCGTTAAATTCCGCTGATGAAGTTGAATATCGTCGCACCCCGCACCGGCCTGGCCTGGGTCCGTACGGGGCTGCGCACTTTCTTTCGCCAACCCCTCGCCCTGACCGGGCTGTTTTTCATGTACACGACCACGGTGCTGCTGCTGGCGGTGGTGCCGGTCGTGGGCGTGGTCATCGGCGGCATGCTGGTGCCCGCCGCCAGCCTGGGGCTGATGGCCGCGACCGCCGAGGCGGAGAAGGGGCGCTTTCCCCTGCCCTCGGTCCTGCTCAGCGCCTTCCGGGCCGGCCGGCAACGTCTGCGCGCGATGCTGACGCTGGGGGCGGTTTATGCGGCCAGCTCGCTGCTGGCCACCGGCCTGGCGACCCTGCTGGCAGGCGGCGCGCCCGAGCCCAGCGCGGCGGCCGGTGCCGACGCGCAGACGGCGGGCCTGGAGCCCGCCCTGGGTCTTGCCCTGCTCTTTCATCTCCCCCTGTTCGCCCTGTTCTGGCACGCGCCCGCGCTGGTGCACTGGCACGGCGTGTCGCCGGCCAAGAGCCTGTTCTTCAGCGGGGTGGCGGTGCTGCGCAACCTGGGCGCACACCTCCTGTTCGCCGCCAGCTGGCTGGCGCTGTTCCTGGTCGTGGGCAGCGTGTTCGGCACGCTGGGCGCCCTGATCGGCGGCGCCGGTGCGGCCCAGGCCCTGGTGCTGCCCATGGCCCTGGTGCTGGCTGCGATGTTCTCCAGCTCCATCTACTTCAGCTTCCGCGGCTGCTTCAGCGCCAACGGCCCTGAAGTGGAGGACCTGGCGAAGGCCGCCTGACCCTGGCGAGGCGGCTGCCTCAGGCAACCGGCGTGAGCTTGGCCACTGACAGGGCCAGCCACTTCACCCCGTGGCGATTGAACTTGACCTGGGCCCGCGCGTCGTCGCCCGCGCCCTCGATGGCCAGCACCGTGCCCTCGCCGAACTTGTTGTGAAAGACCTGCAGGCCCGCCCGCAGCCCGTGCGAGGGCTCGGTCTTGCGCACCGGCACCGGCGGGCTGGCGAAGCGCTCGGGCTCCGACCGGCTGGAGCCGCCGCCCCAGCTGCGACCGGCGCCGCCACCGGAATAGCCGCTGCGCTGGCCGTAGCCGCCGCCAAAGCCCCCACCCCCGCCGCTTCCGCCATACCCTCCGCCGAAGCCGCCCTGCCCCATGCCGGCACTGGCGAAGCCCTGGTGCTTGGGCGTGAGCCACTTGAGCGCGTGCTCGGGCAGTTCGTCGAAGAAGCGGCTGCGGACGTTGTAGCGGGTCTGTCCGTGCAGCAGGCGGGTCTGGGAGTAGCTCAGGTACAGGCGCTTGCGGGCCCGGGTGATGGCCACGTACATCAGGCGCCGTTCTTCCTCCAGGCCCTCGTAGTCGGCCATCGAGCGCTCGCTGGGGAACAGGCCCTCTTCCAGGCCGGAGACGAAGACGCAGTCGAACTCCAGGCCCTTGGCCGCATGGACCGTCATCAGCTGCACCGCGTCCTGGCCGGCCTGGGCCTGGTTGTCGCCGGCCTCGAGCGCGGCGTGGGTGAGGAAGGCAGCCAGGGGCGAGAGGGTCTCGCCGGTCTCGGCGTCGGGCGCGAGGCTGTCGCCGGCGGACGCGTTGACGCCCGGCAGCGGCAGGTCGAGCAGGGGCGCGGACAGGTCCAGCCCCTGGCTGGCGGGGGACTGGGTGAGGCCGGCGGAGGCCGAACCCTGTTCGTCCAGCGGCAGGGCCACCGCGTCGCGGCCGAAGCCCTCCTGGGTGACGAAGCTCTCGGCGGCGGAGGCCAGTTCCTCCAGGTTCTCCACCCGGTCGGCGCCGTCGCGGTCGCTGCGGTAATGCTCGACGAGGCCCGAGTGCTCCAGCACCAGCTCGATGATCTCGCGCAGGGCCAGGCCCTGCGTCTGCTCGCGCATCACGTCGATCTTGGCGACGAAGGCGCCCAGGTTGGCGCCGGCCTTGCCGGTGGTGGCACTCACCGCGTCATGCAGGGAGCAGCCGGCGGCGCGGGCCGCGTCCTGCAGCTGCTCGATGCTGCGCGCGCCGATGCCGCGCGGCGGAAAGTTGACCACCCGCAGGAAGGAGGTGTCGTCGTTGGGGTTCTCGAGCAGGCGCAGGTAGGCCAGCGCGCTCTTGATCTCGGCGCGTTCGAAGAAGCGCAGGCCGCCGTACACGCGGTAGGGAATGCCGGCATTGAAGAGAGCCGTCTCGATCACCCGGCTCTGCGCGTTGCTGCGATAGAGCACTGCGATCTCCTGCCGGGGCAGGCCTTCATTGCGTTCGAGCTGGCGGGCCTCCTCGACGATCCACTGCGCCTCGGACAGGTCGGTCGGCGCCTCCTGGATGCGGACCGGCTCGCCCGGGCCCTGCTCGGTGCGCAGGTTCTTGCCCAGGCGGCCCTTGTTGTGGGCAATGAGGGCGTTGGCCGAGTCGAGGATGTTGCTGTAGCTGCGGTAGTTCTGCTCCAGCTTGATCTGGTGCTTCACCGCGAACTCGCGCACGAAGTCGGCCATGTTGCGCACGCGCGCGCCGCGGAAGGCGTAGATGCTCTGGTCGTCGTCCCCGACGGCAAATACCGCGTTTCCGTCACCGGCGAACATCTTGAGCCACGCGTACTGCAGCCGGTTGGTGTCCTGGAACTCGTCGACCAGGATGTGGCGGAAGCGTCGCTGGTAGTGCGAGCGCACCGGCTCGTGGTCCCGCATCAGCTCGTAGCTGCGAAGCATCAGCTCGCCGAAGTCGACCACGCCCTCGCGCTGGCACTGGTCCTCATAGAGCTGGTAGATCTCGACCTTGCGGCGGTCGTCATCCCCGCGGGCCACGACGTCGCCGGGGCGCTGGCCTTCCTCCTTGCAGCCGCCGATGAAGTACTGCATTTCCTTCGGCGGGAAGCGCTCCTCGTCGACGCCGTGCTGCTTCATCAGGCGCTTGATGGCCGAGAGCTGGTCCTGGGTGTCCAGGATCTGGAAGGTGGCCGGCAGATTGGCCAGCTGGTGGTGCGCCCGCAAAAAGCGGTTGCACAGGCCGTGGAAGGTGCCGATCCACATGCCGCGGACGTTGACCGGCAGCATGGACCCGAGGCGGGTCATCATTTCCTTGGCGGCCTTGTTGGTAAAGGTCACCGCCATGAGGCCGCCGGGCGAGACCTGGCCGGTGGACATGAGCCAGGCGATGCGGGTGGTGAGCACCCGGGTCTTGCCCGAGCCGGCGCCGGCGAGGATGAGGGCGTGTTCGGCCGGCAGGGCCACGGCGGCCCGCTGTTCCTCGTTGAGGGTGCGCAGAAGGGGCGAATCGCCCGCGGCAAAGGGGGGCGATGAGTCAAATCCGGGGAGCATGGCGGCCATTGTAGGGAGCGGTAGAATCAGCCACCGGGCCCAAGCATCGAGGCCCGGTTTCTTTTTTCGGATTCCGGGCCGACATCCAAGCGCTCTCCCTGTTTTTCAACAGTCTTCTGGAGCCCTGGTATGGAAATCTTCGACTACGACAACATCCTGCTGCTGCCGCGCAAGTGCCGCGTGGAAAGCCGCTCGGAGTGTGACGCGAGCGTGCAGCTCGGCGAGCGCCGCTTCAAGATCCCCGTCGTCCCCGCCAACATGAAAACCGTGGTGGACGAAAAGATCTGCCTGTGGATGGCGCAGAACGGCTACTTCTACGTGATGCACCGGTTCGACCTGGACAACGTGGCCTTCGTGCGCTTCATGAAGTCGCAGGGCGCCTACGCCTCCATCTCGCTGGGCGTGAAGAAGCCCGACTACGACACGGTGGACCGCCTGGTGGCCGAAGGCCTCGTGCCCGACTACATCACCATCGACATCGCCCACGGGCATGCCGATACGGTGCAGCGCATGATCGGGTACCTGAAGGAGAAGCTGCCCACTTCCTTCATCATCGCCGGCAACGTGGGCACGCCCGAGGCCGTCATCGACCTGGAGAACTGGGGCGCCGACGCCACCAAGGTCGGCATCGGCCCCGGCAAGGTCTGCATCACCCGTCTCAAGACCGGCTTCGGCACCGGCGGCTGGCAGCTGTCGGCGCTCAAGTGGTGCGCCCGCGTGGCCACCAAGCCCATCATCGCCGACGGCGGCATCCGCGAGCATGGCGACATCGCCAAGAGCATCCGCTTCGGCGCCACCATGGTCATGATCGGCTCCATGCTGGCCGGCCACGAGGAGTCGCCCGGGCAGACGGTCGAAGTCGACGGCAAGCTGTACAAGGAGTACTACGGCAGCGCCTCGGACTTCAACAAGGGCGAGTACAAGCATGTCGAGGGCAAGCGCATCCTCGAACCGGTCAAGGGCAAGCTGGCCGACACCCTGCGCGAGATGCAGGAGGACGTGCAGTCCTCCATCAGCTACTCCGGCGGCAAGACGCTCATGGACATCCGCAAGGTCAACTACGTGATCCTGGGCGGCGACAACGCAGGCGAGCACCTGCTGATGTAACGGTTTGTCTCGCCCCGGGCCATCCCCCTTCCGGGGTAGCCAGGGCGAGGACAGAGGGCGATACTCATTCGTGATGAGTACGCCTTCCATTGCCAAAAAGACCGGCAGACCGGCCGGCTGCCGGCTTGAACTCCTGCGCCGGCCGCTCCTGTGGCTGGTCGCCATCACGAGCCTGCTGGTCCTCGCCTGGGCCGCCTTCGCCTACCTGGCCGTCGACCCGCTGGCGCGCTGGCTGGTCCCGCGCATCGCCAAGCAGCAACTGGCCAGCCAGGCCGAGGTCCGGCGTGTTTCGCTCGATCCCTGGCGCCTGGCCCTCACGGTGGAGGGGCTCACGCTGGCCCGGGCCGATGGCGACGCGCTGGCAGGCATCGACCGGCTCGAGATCGACTTCGACGCCAGCAGCCTGCGGCACTGGGCCTGGCATTTCCGCGAGATTCGTCTGAACGGTCCGCGGCTTCGGGTGGACATCGCCCCCGACGGCCGACTGAACTGGGCCGACCTGCTCACCGCGCTGGCCGGCCCCCAAGAGCCCCCCGCCAAGCCCTCGACCACGGTGCCGCGGCCAACAACAGCGCCAGCAAGGGAAAGCCGGCCTCGGTCATCGTCCGGCTGAATCTCGCGTCGTCCTGACTGGCTCGGGCTCAGTCGCTGCGCCGACCCATCGCGGTACGGGCATCTTCTCGGGAGATGCCCGCCGCACCTCGATCAACCGCCGAAAGCCGCCTTGCACTGGCTGAACTTCTGCAGGTACTTGTTGGTCTCCATTGGATTGCCCTCGATCTGCTTCTGAAGTTCGACCTGCTTGCTCACGCACTCGGCCTTCTTGCCTACATCCGACCCCGCGGACGTATGGCAATCACACAACTGCTTGGCGAGATCCTCGCCTTTGCTGCCCGCGCTTCCGCAAGCGGCGAGAGCGAGGGTGAAGGCGGTCAAGGAGACGAAACTGAGGATGCGATTCATGAGGAAATCCTTGAAGTGGAAAAACAGCCGGCGTACGCCACAACCTTGTGATGGATTTGCCGACGGCCACTCATCATATATAAATCAATTTGAAAACTATTTGACTTAAGGCCATCCGTCGCTTTTGGCCGTTTGCTCAGACCGTGGATGCGCATCAACGGTATGGGGATGGTATAAATTCAAAAGGCATTCAAAATTCATTTTGAACAGCCTCCCACCCACCCGGCCCTCGCCGTCACTCACTTCATCAGGCTCCCATGTATTGCTCCTCTTGCGGCACCGAAATTCCCGATAACGCCTCGTTCTGCGGAAAATGCGGCGCTCGCGTTGGAACGGCATCGCCGGCCCCTCTCGCGGGCAGCGGCTCGGACAACAACAAGATCTTGATCCTGGTCGCACACCTGGGCGGCATCTTTTTCGGCTTCATCCCGCCGCTGATCGTCTATCTCCTGCGCAAAGACACTGCCGACGCCACCCTGGACAACGCGCGCGAGGCACTCAATTGGCAACTGACCGTGTTGCTTGCCAGCGTCGCCTGCTTCATCCTGAGCTTTGTGCTGATCGGCCTGCTCCTGTTCTGGATCGTCATGGTGGCCAACCTCGTTTTTTCCATCATGGCAGCCGTCAAATCCAGTCCGAGCCAGGTGTACACCTACCCGATCTCCATCCGCTTGGTGAAGGCTTGAGGGAGGGCCGACTGGCCTCCCCCTGCCGGGCGGTCCCGTAGGCTCAGCCTGCAGGACGTGCCTGACTGATCCGAATGGCCCCCCCCCGGTTGTCCGGCCAGGACCACCCAGGGGATCTCAACCCAGGCCCTGGCGGCGTTCATCCATCGTTCAGATTGACCTGAGTACGCTGGACTGGATGACATCCAGCCTTTTTTCTCCTGCGCGCTTCATCCCTGCCATCGCGATCGGCAGCCTGTCGTTGGTCATCGCCGCCTGTGGCGGGGGGTCGGGCGATGACAAGCCGGCGAGCACCACCTCAGCCGCCTACGCAGGCCCCATCACCGGCCTGGGCTCCATCGTCGTCAACGGCGTTCGTTTCGAGACGGTCGGTGTCGATGTGGAGGACAGCGATGATCTTTACGGAACCACCCAGTTTCGCAGCGCGCTCGCGCTCGGCATGACCGTCTCGCTGGGCGGCCGCGTCAACGAAAGTACGCTGACCGGCCGACCCAGCCGGATCCGGGTGCTCGGGGGCGTGCGCGGCTTCCTCGCTTCCACGCCAGGCGCGGGTGCTACGGCCCTAGCCACTGCGAGCGGGCAGTCCGTCGTGGTGGATGTCAACACAATCTTTGCTGGTGCCACCACACGCGGCGCCGTCTCGACTTCCGCGGATCTCCAGGGCGGAGATCCGGTGGAAATTTATGGCGTCACCCAGGGCAACGGCGACTTCCTCGCCACGCGGGTGGTCGCATTGCAAGCGATTCCGACCACCTATCAGCTAGCCATCCGGGGAACCATCGTCAGTTCACCAAGTACGTCGCCGGCGACCAGCCAATACGTGATTCAGACCAGCAGCACCACCCGCGTCACGGTGGACTGCATCAACGCCTGCGAACTGACGCCGGCGGGTACCACCGTAGGCGTCAACACACCGGTACGCGTGCTTGCAGTGGACGCATCCAGCCTGAGCAACAACGTGCTGACCGCGGCCAAGATCCAATCCCTCAGCCCCACCGACATCACCCGTTTCACTGGTCTCACGACGAGCTACGCCAAAATTAAAGGCTATACCCGGCAAATTGGAAGCGATTGGTATGTGGGGGGCGTGCTGGTGACCGGCTATGCGTTTTCCAGCGCGGGGCAGTTCGTCGAAGTGAAGGGAACATGGTCCGGCAACACTCTCCAGGTCGCGCGTGTGGAGCTGGAGTCCGATCGCCGGGCTTCCGGGGGGGCTTACCGGAACGAGTTTTATGGTGTGGTGTCTGGAAAATCCGGCAACACCTTCTGGGTCCAGGGCATCCAAATTGACGCTTCCCAGGCGGTGTTCCAGGGCAGCAGCCTGTCACAGTTGGCCGACGGGCAGTATGTCGAGGTCAAGGGAAGCCTGAGCGACGGCGTTCTCCAGGCCGTCCAGGTGGAAGTCCGGTCCGCGGCCAGCGGGGGCCATGACGACTCAGATGACCATGGGTCCGTGGCCGGCCACTTCGAGGTCTATGGCACTGTGTCCAATTGGAACGGCCTGGCCAACACCTTCACTCTGACCAGCCGCCGTGGCGTCTTCACGGCGTTGGCTGCATCCGCCATCGTGGAGCATGGTCAGCTCCCTGGCGATGCGAGCGTGATCGAAGCCAAGGGCTATATGGACGCCAACCAGCGCTTCGTGATCACCAAGCTGGAACTCAAGGAAGCCGGCTTCTCGGACGATTGAGTCGCGCCCGTGGACTGTGCCTGGGGGGGCAGGTAGGCCTGCCTGGCACCGGACGGCGAACAGTCAGACGGATATTTCCTAGTGGATCCGCGCCAACGGCCCGCACGGCGGTGTGAGCGGGTCATCTGCGGGTTTTCACATGCTGCTCAATGTCTTCAAGCAGACGTGTTCTCGCACTGGCGTCTGCCCCCACCCAGGCGTAGCGCTGCATGTCCGCTCCGTAAGTGATCATGTTGCGCTGGATCGGCCCAAAGAAAATTCCGTGGGCAGCGTTGTCATAGAACCAGACCGCGATGTCCGCGCCCCTTGTCCTTTGCTCCTCGTACCAGTCAATTGGCTTGAGGGTCAACCCGGCGGGGTTGGCCAGTGCACTGCAGGTTTGGGAGCTTCCCGGCGGATGGATGAACGTCGGCGTGTTCAGAGCGCAAGGGTCCTGGCGCTGCCAAATCCAGTCGTCTTCAGACCTGCCGCCGTAGTTGTCCAACTTCCCATAGATGAGGCGCAGGGGTACCTGGAGCTTGGCCGGCAAACCCAGGCCGGCCCCTGGCGTCCCCTCGGCATAGACGCCCTTCACATGCTCGGGAGATACCGCTGCGGCGATATTGGCCAGGACGGCGCCCCCATTGGAGACGCCATGGAAGTAGATTTGCCGCACATCGATGTCGGGTCGTCGGATCGCCCACTCATAGGCGCCCAAAGTGACCTTGTAGATCATCCGCTGGCGGGCCTCATTCGATGCTTGGGCCGCCCAGAAACGAAGCCCCTGGCCAAAGCCGTTGTGCTCATAGGCGTCAAAAAATAGCGTAGCGAATCCCTTGCTCCGAAAGGCCTCCGCAGCGTTTCTGGTTGCCGTGTCCACGCCGCCACCGCCATGGACAAGGATCATGAGGGGCGGCCTGGCCGTAAAAAATGGCTTCTGGAATTTGACCGATTTGTGGCACGGATCAAAAGTCGCGAGTGGGCCTTCGACCGTATGAAATCGGGGGCGAATTTCCTTCAGCAACGCGACGTCCTTGGGGGCGGGATTGCACTCCTGACCCAGTACGATCGATGGCATCACCCACATGGCCGCCCAAAAAAAGATCAGCGATAAGTTTTTCATTCGCATGGGCTACCTCTCAGCAAAGACAAACACAGAGCCCGATCTGTCCGGACCAGAACTGACTTCCGCAGAGATTTTCATCGACCGTCAACACGTTCACATGAAAATCAATTTGACCTTCATTCTGCTGGCCAGGTCCTTTGCAGTTCAGGCGGAGACGATCGATGGACCATCCCTGGTCTACCAGGCAAGCCTGACCTCACGCCGCGGCGGCTTTCACTTTCTGCGTCACCTTTGAAAAGACTCCTCGTCACCATGACCTTCATCCGCCCTCTCTGTCTTTCCCTCTGGCTCACTCTGTTCATGGCCGCCGGCAGCGCAATGGCGCATCCCGAGACTGCCGCAGCACCCGCGGCGGCGCCGGAGTTGAGCCTCGACGCGCAGGCTCGCGCCCTTGTCGATAACGACCTGATGACGGTGGTGCTGAGCGTGGAGCAGGAGGGGCCGCGGGTCCAGGAGCTCACGCAGCGGGTGCTGGCGACGTTGCAGTCTGCGTCGGCGCGCGCCAAGGCAAAGTCAGGCATCGACGTACGTCTCGGTTCAGTGAACACTCAGCCGGTCTGGGGAGCCAAGGGGCGTACCGGCAACTGGCAGGTGCGCGGTACGGTCACCCTGCAATCGACGGAGGTCGCCACGCTGGGCCTGCTGGCCTCCGAGTTGACCGCCGACCTGCAGATTGCGTCGGTCAATTTTTCGCTGTCGCGCGCTCGAAGCGAGGAAGTCGAATCGCAGCTGATGGCCGAGGCTGCTGACGCGTTCAAGCGCAAGGCGCAACGCACAGCGGCCGCCCTGGGCTTCCAAGGCTATCTGCTGAAGTCGGTGAGCCTGTCTCAGGCCGGCGGCGCCTTGCCCCTGCGCGCGCCGATGGCACTGCGTAGCGCCGTGGCGTCGGCCGATGCGGCCGCGGTGCCGATTCCTGCGGATGGCGGCAAGACCGAGATCATGCTGACCATGAGCGGGTCGGTCTCCCTGCGTTGAGCGGCGTTGGCGCGGGGGGCGCCTGGGCTGGGGGGCGGCTTGATGCCGATCAAACTGCCCCAAGACTCCGACCAAATGTCCCTGAATCGGTGCATTGAATCCCATATTGGTGCGCTCGATGGTGGAAATGCACGCCATTGTCACAATCAGCACCAAATTGGAGATTTGATGAAGTACGCATCGGTTCACGACTTTCTCTCGTACGTTGCTGACCGCAACCCTGGACAGCCCGAGTTTCTTCAGGCGGTGACGGAGGTGATCGAGAGCCTGTGGCCCTTCCTCGAAGCGCATCCGCGGTACGCCGAGCATGGTTTGCTCGACCGACTGGTGGAGCCCGAGCGGGTGGTGATGTTCCGGGTCTCCTGGGTCGATGACCAGGGGCAGGTGCAGGTCAATCGGGGCTACCGCATCCAGCACAGCATGGCCATCGGCCCCTATAAGGGCGGCTTGCGCTTTCACCCCTCGGTCAACCTCTCGGTGCTCAAGTTTCTGGCCTTCGAGCAGACCTTCAAGAATGCGCTCACCACATTGCCCATGGGCGGCGGCAAGGGCGGCTCCGACTTTGATCCCAAGGGCAAGAGTCCGGCAGAGGTCATGCGCTTCTGCCAGGCCTTCATCACCGAGCTGTACCGCCATATCGGGGACGACACCGATGTGCCCGCCGGCGATATCGGCGTCGGCGGCCGGGAGGTCGGCTTCATGGCGGGCATGTACAAGAAGCTCGCCAACAACGCCTCCAGCGTGTTCACCGGCAAAGGGATCAGCTTCGGCGGCTCGCTGATCCGCCCTGAGGCCACCGGCTACGGCACGGTGTATTTCGCCGAGGAAATGCTCAAGACCCGCGGCAAGTCTTTCGAAGGGCTGCGGGTCAGCGTCTCCGGCTCGGGCAACGTGGCGCAATACGCCGTGGAAAAGGCACTGGCGCTGGGCACGAAGGTGATCACCGTTTCGGATTCCAGCGGCACGATCGTCGACGAGGCTGGCTTCACCGCCGACAAGCTCGCGGTGCTGATGGACGTGAAGAACCACCATTACGGACGTGTGAGCGACTACGCCGCGCGCACGGGCGTGAAGTTTGAGGCTGGTAAGCGCCCCTGGCATGTGCCGGTGGATATCGCGCTGCCCTGCGCGACCCAGAACGAGCTGGACGCCAACGACGCCGCCACCCTGATTCGCAACGGCGTGGTCTGCGTGGCCGAAGGCGCCAACATGCCCTCCACCATCGAGGCCGCCAAGGCCTTCGAGGCGGCGGGTGTGCTTATGCCCCCGGCAAGGCCAGCAACGCCGGTGGCGTGGCTACCTCCGGCCTGGAAATGAGTCAGAACGCGCTGCGTCTGTCCTGGCCCCGCGACGAGGTGGACGGTCGCCTGCTGCAGATCATGCAAAGCATCCACTCGGCCTGCCTGCGTCATGGCAAGCGCGCCGACGGCACCGTGAGCTACATTGACGGCGCCAATATTGCCGGCTTCGTCAAGGTGGCCGATGCGATGCTGGTTCAGAGCGTGACCTGATGTTCTTGGGCGCAGGGAGGGGTTTTGCCGAAGAGACGCGGACGTCTGCCGCAGGTGCTGTAGCGCCTGCAGTTCGCTCTTGCAGCATAGGGGCCTATCCGCAGCAGCGACCATGTGTTCTTTCCCGAATGGCCTGAACGGGACCACGCCATCGTGCAGATGCGGCGGCAGTTTGATCTGGTACTCAAACGCTCTGGCCTGAAGGTCAGTGGCAGGGGCGAACACAGAACGCTGTCCTGCCTGCGACACACCGCCATCATGGAGCGGCTGCTCAACGGAGACAGGATTGATGTGTTGAGCCTGGCCCGCAATGCCCGCACCTCAGTGGAGATGATTGAGCGGTTCTACGCACGCCATCTGCATGGGGAGATGGTGGTGGCCAAGATTCAAAGCACTGCGGCGCAGCACCCTACTTGAGAATCGAAGTAGCATTGCCTCATGAATCTCAATTTGACCTGCATTCTGCTGGCTCTTTCCTTTGCAGTTCAGGCAGAGACGATCAACGAAGCGATTTCCTTTGAATCCCGCGGACGACGTGGTGAGGCGATCAGCCTGAAAGCCGAACTTCGAATCCCCAAAGGGGGGACACCGCCCTTCAAGGTGATCATCCTTCAGCACTCCAGCGGCCCCGATGTACCGCTGAAGACATTCAACGGCAAGACCGACGGGATCGCTCGACTGGTGGGCGACATGGCCGTCAAGAGAAATTACGCCGTCATCTTCACCGACTCTTTCACTCCGCGTGGGATGAAGGAATCCCACCGCATCGACAGCGAAGACATCGGATCGCGTGACATCGTCCGTGACCTCGTGGTCTTGCTCCGCACGATTCGGTCGGATCCGCGACTGGATAAGTCCCAGACTTATTTCTTCGGCCACAGTCTGGGCGGCGCTGTCGCCCGTGATGTGAGTTACCCAGAAATATGGGAGCGGGCACGCTGGCTGAACGGACGCCCGACCCCGTTCCGCGCAGTGGTTGCCTCTGCACCTGGGTGCCACCTGAACCGGGAAGGGAGCGTGGGGCAACCGCTCAAGATCTTCGTCGGCGCCGACGATGACTGGACGCCCGCGAAATCCTGCGTGGCCTATATCGAATCGCAAAAAGATCTAGGAGCGCCAGACGTCGAAATTGAAGTGATCCCCAACGTTGGACACACTTACTCGTCCACCGGAACCTCATGGCACGCAAGAGCCATCAGCTTTCGCGGATGCGTTGAGAGCCCAGTGACCATGCGGCGGGATGGAAGGTTCTTCCAGGCGGGCGTGGAAATCACGTACGAAGAATACGTGCGCAGGTGCAACACTCAAGGAGCCACTTCGCGAGGACCTAGCGACAAAGCGTCGCTGGTGGCAACCCAAGCGCTTGATTTTTTTGAAAAATTTCACCGCAGGCAGGTGCAATGACGTGGATCGCGCAAAGGCACTCCGCCCCTCAAGCCCGTCATCCTCCCCCACCCTCAACTACTACAGTTCTTGCCCCCCGTACGGTGAGCACGGTGATTGAACGGAGCCCCCGGCCAGCTTCTAGTAGAATCTAAATCATTGTGGGGGGGTAGCTCAGCTGGGAGAGCGTCGCGTTCGCAATGCGAAGGTCGGGAGTTCGATCCTCCTCCTCTCCACCACAGTCCCAAGAAGTCCTCGGTACCCCGAGGACTTTTTCTTTTGGGCAGTCTTCGGGGATGGCCGAGCCAGCGCCCCTCCCCTCCTTTTTCCACGACCTGCCCCCGACCCGCGACTCTGCGCTGGCCCGTATCGGACGGGTGCGGCCCGGGGACTATGCGCGCACCCGCAACCACCTCGAAGGCGCGGTGACGGGGCTCTCCCCTTACCTGACCCATGGACTGGTCACCTTGTCCGAGGTGCTGGGCGGGGTGCTGCAGCGCGAGCCACTGGCCATCGGGCACAAGCTGGTTTTCGAGCTCGGATGGCGGGAGTTCTTCCGCCATACCTGGGCGCACAGTGGCGAGGGCATCCTGCAATCGCTGCACCCCGGTCCCCTGCCCGACGACGCCTACGCCCGGCGGCTGCCGGACGACGTCCGCGAGGCGCGCACCGGCCTTCCGGTGATCGACCGGGCAGTCCGCACGCTCTACACCACGGGCACGCTCCACAACCACGCGCGGATGTGGCTGGCCAGTTATGTGGTGCACCTGCGCCGCGTGCACTGGCGCGCCGGGGCGGACTGGATGGTGGCCCACCTGCTCGATGGCGACCTCGCGAGCAACCATCTGAGTTGGCAGTGGGTGGCGGGCACCGGCAGCCACAAGCCCTATCTGTTCAACGCCGAGAACGTGGCGCGCCATGCGCCCCCGGCCTGGCACAGCGCGGGGACGGTGATCGACCAGCCCTACGAGGCGCTGGAGGCCATTGCGCGGGGACTGGGGGTGGTCGATGCCGGGCGCGGACTGGCGTCACGCGAAGGAGACGAAGGAGGCGAAGGACGCCCAGGGCACGGAGGTGGGGCAGGACTTGCCGTGGACGAGCCGACGCTTCACGGCGAACCACCGAGGCGATCCGACACACGCCAGTCCAGTGGTTTCCCTGCGCTCGGGATGTCCGATGGATTCGCCGCCATCGAGGCTCCCACGGCAGCCGCAGCCGATGCCTTGCGCGGGCGCGAGGTCTGGCTCGTCCACCCCTGGTCCCTGCGCCCCCCGCCCGCCGACCTGCCGGCAGGGACCGAAGTGATCGGCCTCTACCTGCGCGAGGTCCACGAGGCCTGGCCCTGGAGCGAGGCCCGCTGGCGCTGGGTGGATGCCGCAATGGCGGCGGCGACCCCGCGCCGCTGGTGGGTGGACGCCGCCACCTTGGCGAAGCTGCTCGCAGGCGCCACCGGTGTGCGCAGCGTGGACGACCCGCACATCGCCCGCTGGCTGCGGCCGCTGGCCAGCCTGGACCCGGCGCCGGCTCTCTTCCCGCCGGTGGAGCGGCCCTGCACCAGCTTTTCCCAGTGGTGGACCCGCGCGAGCCGAGGCCTGCGCCACGCCTCGGAGCTGCTAGCATGACGCGCAGGGCCGCCTTGCCCTGAAGTACCGGGCACCGTCTCCATGTCCAAGGCACTCGTCTGGTTCAAGAAAGACCTGCGCATCGCCGACCATGCGCCCCTGGCGGAAGCGGCGCATTGTGAAGAGGCGCTCGCCGTCTTCATCATCGAGCCGGCCTGGCTGGCCAGCCCCGAGTGCCACCCGCGGCATGTGGACTGGCTGCTGCAGTGCCTCGCCCCGCTGCGCGATTCGCTGGCCCGGCGCGGCCTGCCGCTGCGGGTGGAGGTCGGCGAGGCGGTGGAGGTGCTGCAGGGGCTGAAGAACCAGCATGGCTTCACCCGGCTTTTCAGCCATGAGGAAACCGGCCCCGGCTGGACCTATGCGCGGGACAAGGCAGTGGCGCGCTGGTGCCGTGCGCAAGGCGTCGCGTGGACGGAGTGGCCGCAGACCGGCGTGATTCGCCGGCTCGCGGACCGCCGGGGCTGGGCCGGTCGCTGGCAGGCGCGCATGGATGCGCCCCTGGTGACAACGCCCGAGGGTTTCCGCGCACCTGCGGGCCTGCCTTTGTCGGCCCTGCCCGAGCGGCTGCCCACCCTGCAGGACCTGGGCATCCCCCATGCGCCGCCCACCCCACCTGCAGGTGAGGCCGCCGCCCGGCAGGTGCTGGCCGACTTCCTGCAGCGACGCGCCCTGGGCTACCGCCGCCACCTATCGAGCCCGCTCGATGCTGAGGAGGGCTGCAGCCGCCTCTCCGCGCATCTGGCCTTCGGCACGCTCTCGCTGCGCAGCGTGCACCAGGCCACCGAGCGCGCGATCCGCAGCACGCCGCACCGGGACTTCGCCCACGACCTGCGCGGCTTCTCAGGCCGCCTGCGCTGGCACTGCCACTTCATGCAAAAGCTGGAGGACGAGCCCGAGATCGAGTGGCGCAATTTCTCGCGCCTCGCCGACGGACTGCGCCCCGGCGACGGCAGCGAGCTCTCGGCCGCAGACCGCGAGAAGCTGCAGGCCTGGTGCGAGGGCCGCACCGGATTTCCGATGGTCGACGCCTGCATGCGGCAGCTGCGCGCCACCGGCTGGATCAACTTCCGCATGCGGGCGATGCTGGTGAGTTTCGCGGCCTACCACCTGTGGCTGCACTGGCGCGAACCCGGTCTCTTCCTCGCGCGCCAGTTCCTGGACTTCGAGCCGGGCATCCACTGGAGCCAGATGCAGATGCAGTCGGGGACGACCGGCATCAACACGCTGCGCATCTACTCGCCGGCCAAGCAGGCGCGCGACCAGGACCCGGAAGGCGTCTACATCCGCCGCTGGGTGCCGGAGTTCGGGACGCCGGCCTATCCGGATCCGATCGTCGACGAGAAGCAGGCGCTGGCTGAGGCCAAGGCCCTCCTGTACGGCCTGCGCCAGACACCGGAAGCGCGTGACGAGGCCGGCGCCATCCAGGCGCGGCATGGCTCACGGCGCAGCGGACTGCCGCCGACCACGAAGCGGACGCGGACCCCGGCTATCCAACCGGCGGCGGACAGCGCACAAGGGCAGTTGTTCTGAAGCGGCCCGCCACCAGGCCGTGGCGGCAACGAGCCGGCGGGAAACCGGTGGGAAGTGGGTGGGGCCTCGAGCCCCATTCGCTGAATGAGCCGGGCCTACTTCGCCATCGAGCAGTGGCCGCCGCTCACCGCCTGCCCCGAGCCGGCCGCAATCAAAGGCGGCTCATCGCGCAGGTTCACCGGGGCGGAGACGTTGAAGTCCCAGGCCAGAAAAGCCGCCAGGAGCAGCCAGAAGACCCATTGCAGTTTTCGCGTGGTAGTCATGGTCTCGCTCTCCTCAAAATCCGTAGCGGCGACGGACCCGCACGCCCACCATCGTGCCGGCAAAGGCCAGCGGCACCCAGATCCACCCGTGCAAACTGCCAGTGGAGATGCCGCTCAGCATCGCGCCCACGTTGCAGCCGAAGGCCAGGCGCGAGCTGTAGCCCATGACGAAGCCCGCCACCAGGCCGATGGCCCACTGCTGCTTCGTCAGCGGCTTGGCGTCGGCGCCCTGGCGGGCCGAGACCCACAGCGCGCCGCCCAGGATGCCGATGCTGGTGATGGTGGTCACGTCCATCAGCACCGTCTGCGTGAGGCGTTGGGCGTTGCCCGCCTGGCTCCAGAAGGCATTGGCCGTCGGATCGAACAGGCCCGTGGCGACCGAGATCTTGGCGGCCCAGAGGCCGAAGCCGTAGACCACGCCCCAGGGCTGGCCGGCGAGCACCAGGTTGAGGGTAGCCAGCACCGCCAGCGCGATCGCGCCCCAGACCCAGCGCTTGTCCAGCCAGTCCCGGCCGGCGCCCACCCACAGGCGCACCGCCACCAGCGCCAGCGCGAGGCCCGCGAAGGTGAGGCCCAGCCCGCCCTGCGTGCCGAAGGAGGCGGACAGGCTCACCGGCTCCGTCTGCCCCAGGGCCAGCCACTTGTCGATGTGGACCGACCCCAGGAAGCTGCCCAGCGCGAACAGCGGCAGGATGGCGGCGTTGAGCGGCACGCCCAGGCCGGCCTTGTACAGGGTGCCCGAGCCGCAGCCGTCGGCAATCTGCATGGTGAGGCCGAAGACGAAGGCGCCGATCAGCAGGCTCACGCTCGGCGGGCCCAAGGCGGCATGCAGCTCGGAGAACTGGCCCATGAGCGGCAGCGCCGCGAGGCTGGCCAGCGCCAGCAGCAGCACCTGGCCGGTGACGCCGCGCGGGTCGCGCTGCTCGATCAGCTGGCGCCAGCCGGTGGTAAAGCCGAAGCGCGCACCGGCCAGGGCCGCGCCCATGCCGAAGCCCACCAGCAGCAGGACCGCCTGGCGGACCGAGACGAAGAACAGAAGAAAGATGAAAAAGGCGGCCACCAGGGCCGCCAGGGGAAGTCGCTTCATGGTGCGATCAGGAGCCGAGACCCCCGGAGTATGCCGCGCGGGACCCGGCGGGCCCTCGCGCGTCGGTTGCTTAATTGAGAACCTTGTTCACCCAGCCCTTGGCGTCCTGCAGCAGCTGCTGGCCACGGGTGGGCGCGTTGGCCATGGGCAGGTTGTTGTCCTGCGACCACTCCACCATCGAGGCGGCGTAGAGCTTCACGTTCTTCTGGCCCAGCACCTCGGACATGGCGAACCAGTTGGTCGCGGCCCAGTGACCGGTGTTGCAGAAGGAGATGGTCTCCTTGGACGCGTCGATCTTGTTGGAGGCGGCGATCTGCCGGGCCTGGTCGGCCGGCACGAACAGGGTGGTGCCGGGGGTGAACCACTTGTCAAAGGTGACGTTGGTGGCGCCCGGCAGGGTGCCGGCAGCCTTGGCCGCGGGGGCCTTGGTCTCGCCCTGGAAGAAGGCGGACGGACGGGCGTCGATCAGGGCGGCGTCGCCGGCCTTGATGCGCTTGGCCACTTCCTCGGTGGTGACGATCTGGGTGGTGTCCAGCTTGGGCTGGAAGCTGCTGGCGGCCACGGTGGGGACCTTGTCGGTCAGCGGCAGCTTGGCGTCGGCCCAGGCCTTGGCGCCGCCATTGAGGACGGACAGCTCCTTCAGGCCCAGGACCTTGAGCGTCCAGTAGACGCGGGCCGCGGCGCCGAAGTCGGTGGTGTCGGCGCCAGTGGAGACGACGACCGCATGGGTAGCGGGGGTCAGGCCCAGGCTCTGGACCAGGGTGGTGAGCTTGGGCAGGCCGGGCAGCTCGCCGGGGTTGGTGGCCGGGCCGCGCCACTGGCCGTAGTGCGCGCTGAACGAGCCGGGGATGTGGCCGGCCGCATAGAGCTGAGGCTCGCGGATGTCGATGACGCGGACGTTGGGATCAGACAGCCTGGACTGCAGCTCCTGCGCGGTCAGCAGCGGCGGGGCCGCGAAGGCGAAGGGGGCGAGGGCCAGGCCCAGCACGAATGCGGTGAGTTTCTTCATGGTCGGTCTCCTTGGAATGCGACGGATTGTTGTGTATTGAGGCCTGACGGGGAAATAAAGAATCGTTGGATGCTTATTCTTATGAACAGGAAAGGCGTTGCGGGTCTTCGCAAGGCGCTGGCATCGGGCGCACAGGCCGCTCGGGCCCCGCGCTGCTGCTATACTCGCTGGCTTGCCTCACAAGGCCTGGGTTCTTAGCTCAGTTGGTAGAGCAGCGGACTCTTAATCCGTAGGTCGTAGGTTCGAATCCTACAGGACCCACCAGACCCCCAAAGCAAAAAGCCCGCTTCAAAAGAAGCGGGCTTTTTCATGGCTGGCCTTCTTACCAGCTCACCTCGCGGTCGGGCGTGGAGCCGATGCGGTGGATGCTCAGGTCGGCGCCCTCGAACTCCTCTTCCTGCGACAGGCGCAGGCCCAGCGTGAGCTTGATCAGGCCGTAGACCACCAGGCCGCCGGCGAAGGCCCAGGCCACGCCGATGAGGGTGCCCAGCGCCTGAGCGCCGAAGGTCACGCCGCCGATGCCGCCCAGCGCCTGCTGGCCGAAGATGCCGCAGGCGATGCCGCCCCAGGCGCCGCACAGGCCGTGCAGCGGCCACACGCCGAGCACGTCGTCGACCTTCCAGCGGTTCTGGGTCAGGGTGAACAGCTGCACGAAGATGGCGCCGGCCATGCCGCCCACCACCAGCGCGCCGGCGGGGTGCATCAGGTCGGAGCCCGCGCACACCGCCACCAGGCCGGCGAGCGGGCCGTTGTAGGCAAAGCCCGGATCGTTTTTGCCCATGATGACGGCCACCAGGGTGCCGCCGACCATGGCCATCAGCGAATTGACCGCCACCAGGCCGGAGATCTTGTCCAGGGTCTGGGCGCTCATGACGTTGAAGCCGAACCAGCCCACCGCCAGGATCCAGGCACCCAGCGCGAGGAAGGGAATGCTCGAGGGCGGGTGCGCGCTCATCGCGCCGTCCTTGCGGTAGCGGTTGCTGCGCGGGCCCAGCCAGAGCACGGCCGCCAGGCCGATCCAGCCGCCCACCGCGTGCACCACCACGCTGCCGGCGAAGTCATGGAACTCGGCGCCGGCCACCGACTTGATCCAGTCCTGGAAGCCGAACTTGTTGGCCCAGGCTGCGCCCTCGAACAGGGGGTAGACCAGGCCCACGAGCACCGCGGTCGCCAGCAGCTGGGGGTTGAAGCGCGCGCGCTCGGCGATGCCGCCGGAGACGATGGCCGGAATGGCCGCCGCGAACGTGAGCAGGAAGAAGAACTTCACCAGCTCATAGCCGTTCTTGGCCGCGAGGGTCTCGGCCCCCACCATGAAGCCGGTGCCGTAGGCCACCAGGTAGCCGACGAAGAAATAGACGACGGTGGAGACCGCGAAGTCCACCAGGATCTTGACCAGGGCGTTCACCTGGTTCTTCTTGCGCACCGTGCCCAATTCCAGGAAGGCAAAGCCCGCGTGCATGGCCAGCACCATGATGGCGCCCAGCAAAATGAACAGGGCGTCGGCGCCCTGCTTGACCTGTTCCATTCGTCTCCTCCAATCGCACCCGTCACAAGCAAAACGCACCAATCCCGCAAGATTGATGCCCGTGTTGGTGCGAGCCCCGCAGACGATCACGCCCCCTTTTGCGGCAGGTGGCGGGCAGGAGAGCCCAAGGATGGTGCGAGTCTGTTCAGGGGTAGGCCAAATTGGTGCGCGGCCGCCATCACCGGCGGAGAAGTCGGGGGCGGGCTCGCAAACGCCCCGAGAGGTTATCCCTCGGTCCTGTGGGTGAGGCTGTGGACAGCCGCATGGAGAACTCTCGCAGCCCGCATCCTGGTTGGGCTGGGAGACGATGCACAAATTTTCAGCAGCTGCCGCGCGCTACCATCCGGGCCCAGCCATGGACGCCGACTCCTCCACCCGACCGATCCCCTCCCCCGCGCCCGCGGGCGGTGGAATCCGGCTTCGGGTCCTGCACCAGGACGCGTCCCTGGTGGCGATCGACAAGCCGCCCGGGCTGCTGGTCCACCCCAGCGGGCTGGACGCGCACGAGACGGTGACCACGCTGGACCTGGCGAGCAGGCAGCTGGGCGAGCGCCTCTGGCCGCTGCACCGCCTGGACAAGGCCACCAGCGGGGTGCTGCTCTTCGCCCGCAGCGCGGAGGCCGCGAGCGCGTGTGGCAAGGCCTTCCAGGAAGGCCGGGTTGCCAAGACCTACCTGGCGCTGGTGCGCGGCTGGCCGGCCGAGGCCGGCGTGACCGAGCAGCCCCTGGCCCGCGACCCCGAGCTGCCCTCCACCGGCCAGCCCCAGCTGCCGGCCCTCACCCGCTGGCGGACGCTGCGCCGTTTCGACTGGCCCTTCCAAGTCGACGGCCGCCACCCCAGCAGCCGCTATGCCCTGGTGGAGGTGCAGCCCGAGACCGGGCGCCGCCACCAGATCCGCCGGCACTTCAAGCAGCTGGCCCACCCGCTGGTGGGCGACACCACCCACGGCAAGGGCGCCCACAACCGGGCGGTGGCGCAGTGGCTGGGCGTGTCGCGGCTGTGGCTGCATGCCCGGGCGGTCGAACTGCCCCTGGCCGGGGGCGGCTATCTGCGCATCGAGGCGCCTTGCGCCCCGGAATGGGAAGCGCTGGGCGCGCCCTGAGGCCGGAGCCGGGCGTGGCCGTGTGCCAGTTGCGCCCCCGGCGGCCGGCGACCTTGTGGAAATCCCTGAGCCGGGCCTGGGTCGACCCGCCCTAAACTGACCCAATGAACGAACTGGTGAATACGGACGACGTCGCCACCCTGGATGCGCCTGAAAAGACACGCACCAAGGACCCGGAGCGGACCATGGCCGAGATCCTGGCCGTGGCCACCCGCGAGTTCGCCGCCAAGGGCCTGGCGGGCGCCCGGGTCGACGAGATCGCCGACGCCACCCGCACCAGCAAGCGGATGATCTACTACTACTTCGGCAGCAAGGAGGGGCTCTACCTCAAGGTGCTGGAGAACGCCTACGGCTTCACCCGCGAGACCGAGGCCCGCTTCCACCTGGCCGACCTCGACCCGGTGACCGCGCTCAAGACCCTGGTGGGCGTGACCTACGACCACCACCGCGACAACGAGGACTTCATCCGCCTCGTCATGACCGAGAACATGGAGCGAGGCGCCTACCTGCGGCAGTCGGGCGTGATCCAGAAGCTCAACACCCCGGCGATCGAGGCGATCCGGGACATCTACGAGCGCGGGCGCGCGCTGCGGGTGTTCCGCGAGGGCCTGGACCCGGTGGAGATCCACTCCACCATCTCGGCGCTGACCTTCTTCAACGTCTCCAACCGGCACACCTTCGGGCTGATCTTCGGCGACAAGTCCGAGGACGGAAAAGCCCGCACCCTCACCCGCGAACTGGTGCAGGACCTGGTCCTGCGCTTTGTCTGGAATAACACGGCGGCATAACAGCTAGGCCGAAAGAAGCGAATTGCATAGGTACTAACCCGGACCCGACTAAAACTACCTCGTTAGTACATTCAGACAGACCCTGGAGCACCTCCCATGAAAAAACTCATCGACGCCTACTGCCGCCTGCTGGGCGGGGTCATCGTCGCCTGCCTGGCGGCGATGGTCGTGCTGGTGTTCGGCAACGTGGTGCTGCGCTATGCCTTCAACTCCGGCATCACGCTGTCGGAGGAGCTCTCCCGCTGGCTCTTCGTCTGGCTCACGTTCCTGGGGGCGGTGATCGCGATCCACGAGCGGGCCCACCTGGGCACCGACATGCTGGTGTCCCGCCTGGGCGTCGGCGGCAAGAAGCTGATGCTGGTGCTCGGCCACCTGCTGATGCTCTACATCTGCTGGCTGATGGGGTCTGGCGCCCTCAGCCTGGCCAAGCTCAACACTGAGTCGCTCAGCCCGGTGATGGAGGCGCCGCAGTCCGTCTTTTTCGCCAGCGGCGTGATGTTCGCGGCCTCGGCCGGCGTGATCCTGCTGCATGACCTGTGGCGGCTGCTGACCGGCGACCTGCGCGAAGAAGAGCTCGTCGGCATCCGCGAGTCGGAAGAAGAGCCGATCGACGTGCCCCCGCCCCTCAAGTAACCCGGGAGACCGACCCATGACCATTGCCGTATTCCTCGGTTCCCTCCTGGCCTCCATGGCGGTGGGCGTGCCCATCGCCTTCGCGCTGCTCCTGTGCGGCGTGGCGCTGATGTGGCACCAGGGCCTGTTCGACGCCACCATCCTGGCGCAGAACCTGATCGAAGGCGCCAACAGCTTTCCGCTCCTGGCCGTGCCCTTCTTCATGCTGGCCGGCGAGGTGATGAACACCGGCGGCCTGTCGCGCCGCATCGTGAACTTCGCGATGGCGCTGGTGGGCCACGTGCGCGGCGGCCTGGGCTACGTGACCATCGTCGCCGCCTGCATTCTCTCGGCCCTGTCCGGCTCCGCCGTGGCCGACGCCGCGGCGCTCACCGCGCTGCTGCTGCCGATGATGGTCAAGGCCGGCCACGACAAGGCCCGCTCGGGCGGCCTGATCGCCGCCTGCGGCGTGATCGGTCCGATCATCCCGCCCTCGATCGGCTTCGTGATCTTCGGCGTGGCCGCCAACGTCTCCATCTCCAAGCTGTTCCTGGCGGGCATCTTCCCCGGCATCTGGCTGGCGCTGGGCCTGTGGGGCACCTGGTGGTACCTGACCCGCAAGGAAAAGCTGGAGATGCCGCCCAAGCGCAGCCCCGGCGAGGTCTGGCAGGCCCTGCGCGAGGCGGGTTGGGCGCTGACGCTGCCGCTGGTGATCATCTTCGGCCTGCGGTTCGGCGTGTTCACGCCGACCGAGGCGGCGGTGGTGGTGGCGGTGATGTCGCTGCTGATCGCCGGACTGATCTACCGCGAGCTCTCGCTCAAGGACCTGTACGGCGTCTTCCTGGCCTCGGCCAAGACGACTGCAGTGGTGATGTTCCTGGTGGCCGCGGCCATGGTCTCGGCCTGGCTGATCACGGTGGCCCAGCTGCCGGCGCAGATCGTGTCGCTGCTGCAGCCGCTGCTCGATCGCCCCGTCCTGCTGATGTTCGCCATCATGCTGCTGGTGATGGCGGTGGGCACCGCGATGGACATGACCCCCACCATCCTGATCCTCACCCCGGTGCTGATGCCGCTGGTCAAGGCCGCCGGCATCGACCCGGTGTACTTCGGCGTGATGTTCATCATCAACAACTCCATCGGTCTGATCACCCCGCCGGTGGGCACGGTGCTCAATACCGTGGCCGGCGTGGGACGAATGAAGATGGACGAGGTCACCCGGGGCGTGATGCCCTTCATGATCGTGCAGTTCGTCGTGCTGTTCCTGATGGTGCTGTTCCCCCAGCTGGTGACCGTGCCGGCCAGGTGGCTGTACCACTGATCCTGTTTTTCCACGCGGAGCCCGCCTGGTACGCCGGGCCCCGCCACCGACCCACCCGCGTACTGCAACAAACTTTGGAGACAACATGAAACGAGTGATGCTCAAGTCCCTGGTGGCCCTGGCCGCCTTCGCCGCCATCGGCACCGCCTCCGCCCAGGAGCGCACGCTCAAGATGGGCCTGGCCTCCCCCGAGAACCACCCGGCTGCCGCCGGCATGAAGAAGTTCGCCGAGTCCGTGGCTGCCAAGACCAATGGCCGCATCAAGGTGAACCTGTTCTTCAACAGCGCCCTGGGCAGCGACCAGGCCGTGGTCACCGCCATCAAGGCCGGCACCGTGGAACTGGCTGTCATGAACTCCGGCATCCTGGCCACCGAAGCCAAGGAACTGGCGATCTTCGACTTCCCCTTCCTGTTCGCCAACGAGAAGGAATCCGACGCCATCGTCGACGGCCCCGTCGGTAAGAAGCTGCACGCCCTGCTCGAGCCCAAGGGCATCGTCGGCCTGTCCTACTGGGAGCTGGGCTACCGCCAGATCACCAACAGCAAGCGCCCCCTGAACAAGGTGGAAGACGTTGACGGCCTGAAGCTGCGGGTGATTCCCAACACCATCAACGTCGACTGGGTGAAGGCCCTGGGCGCCAACCCCACCCCCATGCCCTTCCCCGAGGTCTATGGCGGCCTGGAGCAGAAGGCCATCGACGGCCAGGAGAACCCGATCAACGTGATCGCCTCCAACAAGTTCTGGGAAGTGCAGAAGCACCTCGCGATCACCAACCACCAGTACAACCCGCAATCGGTCATCATGAGCAAGCGCGTCTGGGACAGCCTGTCCCCGGCCGACCGCAAGGCCATCGATGACGCCGCCGACGAGGCCGCCAAGACCCAGCGCACGCAAGCCCGTGCCGAAGTCGCCGCCAACCTCGAGCTGCTGAAGAAGAACGGCATGCAGGTCACCTCCTTCTCTCCCGCTGAAGTCGCCAAGCTGCGCGAGAAGATGAAGCCGGTGATCGCCAAGCACGCCGCCATCGTGGGCGAATCCATCGTCAACGAGATGCAGGCCGAACTGGCCAAGCTGCGCAAGTAAGCCCCTGCGGCCGGCGCGCGGCGTGTGGCCCTCCGGGGCTGCGCGCCGCCCGCCGGCCGATTCGTTTCCAGACACCATGCAGATCACCGGACACACCGAACTGATCGCCCACCTGGGCTATCCCACCCACGCCTTCAAGGCGCCCATGATCTACAACCCCTGGTTCGAGTCGGCGGGGATCAATGCGGTGGTGGTTCCCATGGGCTGCAAGCCCGAGCTCTTTCCGGCGCTGCTGCCCTCGCTGTTCGGGCTGACCAACATCCGCGGCGCGCTGATCACCATGCCGCACAAGGTGAGCGTGGTCGACCTGCTCGACGAGGTGACGCCCACGGTGAAGGTCGCCGGCGCCTGCAATGCCGTGAAGCGCAGGGCCGACGGCCGGCTGGTCGGTGACATGTTCGACGGCGAAGGCTTTGTGCGCGGTCTCAAGCGCAAGGGCCTGCAACTGCGCGGCGCCAGCGCCCTGGTGGTGGGCTCGGGCGGCGTGGGCTCGGCCATCGTGGCCTCCCTGGCCGCCGCGGGCGTGGCCCGCCTGCGCCTCTTTGACGTGAACGAGGCCTCGGCCGCCGCACTGGCCGGCCGCATCGCGACCCACTACCCCGCCATCGCGGTCGAACTGGGCAACCGCGACCCGCAGGGCATGGACCTGGCGGTCAACGCCACCCCCCTGGGCATGAACGAGGGCGACCCGTTGCCGATGGACATGGACCGCCTGGCCGCGAGCACCTTCGTCGGCGAGGTGGTGATGCGCGCCGAGACCACCGCCTTCCTGGCCGCCGCGCAGGCGCGTGGCTGCAAGGTCCAGGTCGGCACCGACATGCTGTTCGAACAGATTCCCGCCTACCTCGAGTTCTTCGGCCTGCCCAGCACCACCGCCGAGAACTTGCGCGCCCTGGCGCGCCTGCAATACTGATCCCGCCCGAACCCGTTTCCCCACGAGGAGTGACCATGAGCGACCTTCTGCTGAAACCCGACCAGGCCCGCGAGCCGCTGCAGGCCTCGTTCAGCGACGAGGCCAACCCGGTGGGCCTGGACGGCATCGAGTTCATCGAGTACGCCACCGCGAAGCCCCAGGCCCTGGGCCATGTGCTGGAGATGACGGGCTTTCGCCCGGTGGCCCGCCACCGCTCGCGCGAGGTGACCCTGTATCGCCAGGGCGGCCTGAACGTGGTGGTCAACGCCCACCCGGCCGATGGCGGCCTCGGCGGCGAAGGCGCGACCCTGCCCGAGGTGCCGGTGATCAGCGCCATCGCCCTGCGGGTGCGCGACGCCCGCGCCGCTTACCGCTATGTGCTCGATCGCGGCGCCTGGGAGGTGCCCACCCATCCCGAGGCGATGGAGCTGAACATCCCCGCCATCCACGGCGCCGGCGGCAGCCGCATCTACTTCGTGGACCGCTGGAAGGAGTTCTCGATCTACGATGTGGACTTCGTGCCGATCCCCTCGGTGGACCGGCATCCGCCGGCGGTGGCGGGCGCGCATTTCTTCGGCATCGTCCAGTACATCGGCCTGGGCCGCACCTACGACTGGGTCGAGTTCTACGGCGAGCTGTTCGGGATGACGCTGATCCCCGATGAGGAGCGCTTCGGCATCATGCCCTCGGGCAAGCTGCTGCAGGCGCCGGCGATCGACGCGTCGAACCGCTTCATGATCCAGCTGATCGAGCCCGAGCCCGATGCCGCCGAAAGCGACGACAGCGAGCAGCTGCAGCGCATTGGCCTGGGCGTGCCCGACGTGCTCGCCGCGGTGCAGGCGCTGCGCAAGCTGGGCCTGGAATTCGTCGAGAGCGGCGCCGCCCACAGCGGCGACAAGGGCGCGATCACCAAGACCTACCTGGGCGGCGTGCTGTTCGAGCTGGTGCACGACGATGCCTCGGCCGGAGCGGCCAAGTGATCCGCGACCCGCACAGCCTGCGCCGGACCATCGCCGGCATCGGCATGGACACCATCACCCTGGCCGGTCCGCTGGAGGCCAAGCTCGAGGCGATGGCCGAGGCCGGCTTCAGCCAGGTGATGCTCAAGGCCAACGACCTGGTGGGCCACCCCCAGGGCTGGAAGGCCGCCGTCGCCGCGGTGAAGGCCAGCGGCCTGCGCGGCACCGGCTTCCAGGTGCTGCGCGACTTCGAGGGCCTGTCGGGCCACCTGCACCAGTACAAGGTGGACATCGCCAAGACCATGCTGGAGATGTGCGCCGCACTGGGCTGCAAGGTGCTGCTGGCGTGCTCCTCGACCTCGGTGCATGCGAGCGACGACGCCGGGCACCTGGCGCGCGACCTGCGAAAGCTGGCCATGCTGGCCCTGCCCCTGGGCATCCGCATCGCCTACGAGGGCCTGTCCTGGGGCCGCCACATCAACGAGTTCACCACCGCCTGGGACCTGGTGGCCCGCGCCGACTGCCCCAACCTGGGCGTGGGCCTGGACTCCTTCCACATCCTCGCGGCCAAGACGCCGCTGGACGCGCTCGACGAGATCGACCCGGCCAAGATCTTCCTGGTGCAGCTCTCGGACTTCATGTGGCAGGAGACCCGCACCTTCGAGGAGCGCATCACCACCGCCCGCACCTACCGCGTCTTTCCCGGCGAGGGCGTGCACACCCCGCAGGTGGCCGAGATGGTGCTCAAGCTCGACGCCCTGGGCTACCAGGGCGACTACAGCTTCGAGGTGTTCAACGACGACTATGTGCAGATGCCCCTGCCCATGGTCTGCGAGCGCGCCAAGCGCTCGGCCCTGTGGCTGGCGGAGGACGTGATGCTGCGCGGCGCGCCCCTGCCCGGGCAGATGCGGCTGCGGCCCCTGGGCAGCGATTGAGGTTCGACTGAGCGCTCACAGGCGGATCGCGGCGCAGGCCGCGAACACCCCTGAAGCTCAGGCCCGCGGGTTGACCGCTCTGCGGGTCGCCTGCCGCTCGCGCGCATGGGCTTGCGCGCGGGCAATGATTTCTTCCAGGTCCTCGCGGTCGATGTCGAGAAGTTCGTCGAAGGACGCGAGGGCCGCGTCCACATCCACCGGCAGGATGCCGTCGGGCTGCAGGGGCAGCAGCGCCTCGGGCGCCGGCCTGGCGTGGTGGTGCGGGTAGCGGCGAGCCATCGCGTTGTTCAACATCAGCCCCAGCAGCACCAGGCACAGGGCGTTGACCCCCACCGGCCAGAGCGCATAGCCCCAGCCCGCGGTATGGACCGCATCGCCCCCCAGGACTGCCGTCACCGCCACCGCGGCACCGGGTGGATGCAGGCCGCGCAACGCGAACATCAGCGCGGTGGCGATCGCAGCCGCCAGGGCCGCCGAGAGGCCGCTGGACCCGAGGAACTGGAAGCAGGCGATGCCCACCGCCGCCGACAGGCAGCTGCCGGCCAGCACCGGCCAGGGCTGGGCCATCGGGCTCGCGGGCATGAAGAACACCAGCAAGGCCGTCGCCGCCATGGGCGCGATGAACCAGGGCGTGCCCAGGCCCGCCTGCCGGCACAACAACTCGGTGAGCACCAGCGCGATGGCCATGCCCACGCTCCCGAGCCACATGTCGCGGCGGGTGAAGGCCAGGTGGGGGGGCGAGAAGGCGCGCAGGAGGGCCAACGCGCGGGAAGGAGCGGGAGAGGAAGTCATGCCGGCTCGCATCCTAACCGCCGGGGCGGGACCACCTCCGGCATGCCGCCCCACAACTCTCGCCCTTCACGCCATTCACGCCCTGCCGCCAGGGCCGCAGAACGGGGTGACTCAGGCCTCCTTGAGAAAGACCTCGTGCTCCGGCGCGAAGGCCGCGTGCAGCGGCAAGAGCGCCCCGCCCAGGGCGCGGGCGTCGGAGCCGATGGAGCCGGCCTCGACCCGGGGCGGCGCCATCAGGCCCTCCCAGTTGTAGGCCGCGAGGGCCTCGCGGGTCTGGGCAATCAGGGCCTGCATCAGGTCGGGAGCGGCGGCGCCGTCGACCACCACCGCCTCCAGGTCCAGGAAGGCGGTACCGCTCACGATGGCATGGGCCAGGCTGCGGGCGGCGCGCGCCAGCCACTCGCGGGTGTGGACCGCCCAGGGCTCGGCCATCGCGCGCTGGTCGTAGGCGGCCATCGGGTCCAGGCCGTGCTCGCGGAAATGCTGCTCCAGGTCCCAGAGCGAGGCCTGGGAGATCAGCTGGGGCGGCGCACCGGCCTCCCCTTCCGCGACACCCATCGGCAGCGAGGCGATGGCGCCGGCGTTGCCATGCAGGCCGCGATGCAGGTGCGAGTTGAGCACCAGGCCGCCGCCGACGAAGGTGTCGAGGAAGACGTAGAGGAAGCTGCGGATCTCGCGGCCCCGGCCCTGAATGAGCTCGCTCACGCAGGCGGCGGTGGTGTCCTTGGCAAAGCTCACCGGCAGGGGCGTCATCGCCTGCACCGCCTCCCGCAGGTCGAGGTCGTTCCAGGCCTGCGACTGACCCTCGGTCAGGCCCAGCATGCGGTGCCAGCCCCCCAGCAAGTAGGGCGCGGCCACGCCCACGCCCACCACCCGGTCCTGCAAGGGGCCCAGGCCCCGCAGCAGGCGCTGGAGGTTGGCCTCGATCGCGGGCAGCAAGGTGGCGGCGTCGGGGAAAGGGTAGTCCAGCACGATGCGCTCGCGCACCTGGCCGGCGAAGTCCACCAGCAGCCAGTCGGCGCTGCGCCGGCCCACCTTGATGCCGATGGCGAAAGCGCCGTCCGGGTTGAGGCTGATCGGCACCGAGGGCTGGCCGACGCGCCCGCGCACCGGCGCCTCACGCCGCAGCAGCTGGTCTTCTTCGAGGCGGGTGGTGATGACGCCGATGGTCTGGGCGGTGAGGCCGGTGAGGCGCGCGAGTTCGGCCTTGGGCAGGGCACCGTGGCCCCGCAGCGTCTGCAGCACCACCCGCTCGTTGAACTGGCGCACCCCGCCCTGGTTGGAGCCACGCGGGCGCAGCTGGGGGCGTTCCGCCACTTTAGTCACGCAGCGCCTCGCCGATCACGCCCTTGCGCAGGATGAAGTTGCCCCAGGGCTGGGGCTCGCCGGTGACAACGATGGCATAGGCCTTCTTCACCCGCTCGTAGAAGGCAAAGCGCTCCACGCCCTCGACACGGGTGGCGGGAATGCCAGCGGCGTCCAGCACCTGCTGCGCCTCGCGCTGCAGGGCCGAGCGGTACGGCGGCTCGGTGCCGCCCACCTGCATGAAGGCCACCGGCGCAGGCACGTCCTCGGCCAGGGGCAGCACGCTGGTGACCGCCTGCAGCGCGCGCACCATGCCGATGCCGGGCAGGCGCAGCACCGGCTTGCCCTGGCCCAGGCTCATCGCGGTGAAGTTGGCGTCGGCCAGCACCAGCGCGTCGTCATGGCCCATCTCGGCCAGGACCTTGAGCAGGTCGGGGGTCAGCAGCGGGTCGATTCCCTTGAGCATGTACTGTTTTTCGTTCGTTCGGTTCGGGACCAGGCCGAGTTCAGGCCAGGCTCCAGCGAGGTTCAGGCGAGGTTCAGGCGAGGCATTCGGCCGGCAGCTCAGCCGGGTTCATCGCCCCGGTCATCACCGCCACGGTGTCCGACATGCTGATTGTCTTCGGATTGACCACGGCCGCGCGTTTGCCCAGGCGGGCGATGTGGATGCGGTCGGCGATCTCGAACACGTGCGGCATGTTGTGCGAGATGAGGATCACCGGCAGGCCCTTGTCGCGGACGCGGCGAATCAGCTCCAGCACCATATTGCCCTCTTTCACGCCCAGGGCGGCGGTGGGCTCGTCCATGATGACCACGTGCTGCGCGAAGGCCGCGGCTCGGGCCACCGCCACGCACTGGCGCTGGCCGCCCGAGAGCGTCTCCACCGCCTGCTGCATGGAGCGAATGCCGACCTTGAGGTCGTTCATGCGGGCGATGCTCTCCTCGAGCATGCGCTTCTTGTCCAGCATGCCCAGCCAGCTGCCCAGGAGGCCGGGGCGGCGCAGCTCGCGGCCCAGGAACAGGTTCTCGGCGATGGTCATGGCAGGCGCCACCGCCAGGTCCTGGTAGACGGTCTCGATGCCGGCGCGGCGCGCGTCGATCGGCGAGCGGAAGTTCACCGTCTGGCCGTCGAGCCGGATCTCGCCTGCGTCGGGGACCACCGCGCCCGAGAGCGCCTTGATGAGGGAGGACTTGCCGGCGCCGTTGTCACCGATCACGGCCAGGATCTCGCCGGCACGCAGCTCGAAGTCGGCGCCGTCGAGGGCGGTGACCTGTCCGTAGCGCTTGACCAGGCCCTTGGCCTGCATCACCAGGGGCGCGGAGGTGTTCACAGAGGCGTTCATGTCAGCGCCCCCCCTTGCGGGAGAACTGGTCGGTGGTCACCGCGAGGATCACGAGGATGCCGGTGACCAGGATCTGGTAGACGGAGGACACGCCCATGAGGGTCAGGCCGTTGCGGAACACGCCGACGATCAGCGCGCCCACCAGGGTGCCCAGGATGACGCCGCGGCCACCGAACAGGCTGGTGCCGCCCAGCACCACCGCGGTGATGGCGTCCAGGTTCTCGGTCTGGCCGGCATTGGGGTCGCCGGCGCCCACGCGGGCCACCGACAGCAGCGAGGCCAGCCCATAGAACACGCCAGCCATCACGTACACGCCCAGGAGCACGCGCTCGGTGCTGATGCCGGTGAGGCGGGTGGCTTCGGGGTTGTTGCCCACCGCGTACACGTGGCGGCCGGGCGCGGTCTCGCGCAGGGCGAACCAGGTGAGGAGGTACAGGGCCAGCATCAGCACCACGCCGTAGACGATGTTGGCGCCGCCGAGCTTGAAGGAGTTGCCCAGCCAGGTCATGCCCTCGGGAATCTCGGTGATGGTCTGCGAGCCCGAGTAGAGCTGGGTGATGGCGAAGGCGATGTTCAGCGTGCCCAGGGTCACGATGAAGGGCGGCAGCTTGACGCGGGTGACCAGCAGACCGTTGACCAGGCCCACGAGGGCGGTGGCCGCGATGCCGCAGGCGATGGCCGCAGGCGCCGGCAGGCCGAAGTCGGCCGCGAACTTGGTCATGACGATGGAGCCCAGCGCCATGGCCATGCCGCAGGACAGGTCGATGCCCGCGGTCAGGATGATCAGGGTCTGGCCGATGGCGAGGGTGCCCACGACCATGACCTGCTGCAGGATCAGGGAGAAGTTCTGCAGCGAGAGGAATCGGTCGCTCTGCGCGGAGAAGAACGCGCAGGCGAGGACCAGCGCGACGACGGGCCCCAGGGTGCCCAGGGGCGGCAGCTTTTGCATCAGTGATTTCATGGGACGCGTCGTCGCTTCACGAGGGGATTACTTGTTGCCCCAGCACAGGTCCATGCCGGTCTTGACGTCCTTGCTGTCGACGCCCTTGACGGCCTTGGCGGCGATCAGGGTGACGCCGGTGTCGGTGTAGCCGCTGACCTTCTTGCCGGTCTTGGCGTACTCGACGCCCGCGGCCACGCCCATGGCGGCCATGCGCAGGGGGTACTGCTGCGAGGTGGCGGCGATCACGCCGGCGCCCACGTCCTTGATGCCGGCGCAGCCGCCGTCGACGGAGACGATGACCACGTTCTTTTCCTTGCCGGCGGCCTTGAGCGCCTTGTAGGCGCCGGCGGCGGCGGGCTCGTTGATCGTGTAGACGAGGTTGATGTTGGGGTTCTTCTGCAGGCAGTTTTCCATGCCGGTCTGGCCCTTGGCGGCGTCACCGTAGCTGTCGGCCATGCAGACCACTTCGTCGGTCTTGGCCAGGTCGTTGCTCTTGGCGTCCAGGGACTTCAGGCCGAAACCCTGCAGGAAGCCGTTGTGGCGCTGGGCGCCCACCGGGTGGCCGGGGAACAGGTCCAGGGTGGCGATGACGGGCTTCTTGCCGGCCAGGGCGACCTTGGCGTACTGGCCGATCAGGACACCGGCCTTGTAGTTGTCGGTGGCGAACAGCGCGTCGACGGCGGAGGCCGGGTCGGTGGGGCTGTCCAGGGCGATGACCATCACGCCGGCGGCCTGGGCCTTCTTGATGGCGGGGATGATGGCCTTGGCGTCGCTGGGCGTGATCAGGATGGTCTTGGCGCCGGCGGCGACCATGTTCTCCAGGGCGGTCACCTGGCCGGCGTTGTCGCCGTCGGTCTTGCCGGCGGCGGACAGCAGCTTGGCGCCCAGCTTCTTGGCTTCGGCATCGGCGCCTTCCTTCATCTTCACGAAGAAGGGGTTGGACTCGGTCTTGGTGATCAGGCCGATGATGGGCTGGGTCTGCGCACCGGCGAAACCGGCGGCCAGGGCCAGGGTGGTGAACAGGGCGGCTTTGCGAAGCTGGGTCAAGGTTGTCTCCTTGGAGAATCGAGGGGGCGCCGCCCTCGGGCGGCACGGCGGGGAAGTTGCGCCAGGCCCACTCGGGTTTGCCCCTTGCCGACCTGGAACGGACCGAACTATAGTCGGGCCCAGTTAAATAAATCAACCGGATTTATATATGGTTTTCCCTATCCCTGCCGGGGGCGCGCGGGTGGCAACCGCGGGCGAGGCGCTGATGGACCTGATCGGCCTGCCCGACGGGCGGCTGCAGCCCTGTGACGGCGGCGCGGTCTACAACATGACCCGGGCCCTGGGCCTGCAGGGCGTGGGCACGGTCTACCTCAACCCCCTGTCGCGGGACCGCTTCGGCCGCGGCCTGGCCGACGCCATCCACGCCGCCGGCGTGCGCCTGGCACGCGAGGCCCCGGTGCACGAACCCACCTCGCTGGCGGTGGTGGCCCTGGACGCCCAAGGCAAGGCCAGCTACAGCTTCTACCGGGAGGCGGTGGCCGACCGGCAGGTGAGCGCGGCACAGCTGATCGAGGACTGCCAGGCCGAGCCCGCCCTGCAGGTGGTGGCGACTGGCTGCCTGGCGCTGATGGCCGAGGACCAGGACAAGTACCTGCCCTGGCTGCAGGCCGAACGCGGCGCGGGCCGGCTGGTGGTGGTGGACGCCAACCTGCGGCCGGCCGTGGTGCCCGACATGGATGCCTATTGCGCGAGCGTGATGCATGCCCTGGCCCAGGCCCATGTGGTCAAGGCCAGCGACGACGACCTGCGCGAACTCGGCTTCGGGCAGGACGACCCGCTGGAGGCCGGCCGCGCGCTGATGCGGCGGCTGCCGCAGGCGCGCTGGCTCGCGCTGACGTTGGGGGCGAAGGGCGCGGTGCTGATGGCGCGCGCGGACAACGGTCCGCTGGCTGCGGCTTCGCAGGCCGCGGGCGGCGCGGACGCTGCGCTGCGCGTGTGGTCGGCGCAGGAAATGGTGGCCGTCACCGTGGCCGACACGGTGGGCGCGGGCGACTGCTTCATCGCCGGCCTGCTGGCCGCCCTCCTCGCCTGCCCCGGCGTGGCGCAGGCCGCGAATGCCGAGGCGATGCGGGTGACCGACCAAGAGCTTGCCGGTGTGCTGGCCCATGCGGTGGCCAGCGCCAGCCTCTGCGTCATGCAGACCGGCTGCCAGCCGCCGACGCGCGAACAGGTGCTGGCGCGCCTGCGTGCCGCGCCGCCGCAGGTGCGGGCCTTGGCCTGACGCAGGCGGGGCACCGGCCCCATGAAAAACGGCGCCCGCGGGCGCCGTTGTTTCGATGATCAGCGCGCCGATCAGCGGGCCGGCTTGTAGGCGCGCTTCTTCACGTCGCGCGGCACGAAGACCTTGCCGCCATTGCCCGGACGGGCGCCGCCGGAGCGCGGTGCGCCCTGGCCTTCGAAGTCACCGCGCGGCGCGGGACGGGCACCGAAGCCGGTGGCCGGGCGCTTCTCCCAGGGGGTCGCCCCGCGGCGGTCATCGCCGCGGAAGCCGCCCTGGCGATCGTCGCCACGAAAGCCCCCTTGCCGATCATCGGCGCGGAAACCCTGCTGCCGGTCGTCGCCCCGGAAGCCACCTTGACGGTCATCGCCACGGAAGCCCTGCTGGCGATCGTCGCCGCGGAAACCACCCTGGTGGCCTTGCTGGCCCTGGCGGAAGTCACCGCGGTAGCCGCCACCCTGGCGGTCGTCACCACGGAAGCCGCCCTGGCGATCGCCCTGGAAGCCACCCTGGAAGCCGCCACCGCGGCGGTCGTCACGGCGCTCGCCGCCGAAGTCGCCGAAGCCGCCCTTGCGGCCGTAACCTTCACGGTCGCCGCCGAAGCCGCCACCGAAACCGCCGCCACGCTTGGCGCCGAAGCCGCCGCGGCCGCCACCGGCACCGCCACGGCCCTTGCCGCCGAAGCCGGGTTGCGGCGCGCGCGGGGTGCGCTCGGTCGGCTCCAGGCCCGGGATCACGTCGGCCTTGAACGGCTGCTTGGTGAAGCCCTCGATGTCGAAGATCTTGAAGCGGTCGCGGAACTCGGCGAAGGTCACCGCCAGGCCGTCACGGCCGGCGCGGCCGGTGCGGCCGATGCGGTGGGTGTAGTCCTCGCTCTTCATCGGCAGGCCGAAGTTGAAGACGTGGGTGATGGTGGGCACGTCGATGCCGCGGGCGGCCACGTCGGTGGCCACCAGCACCTGCACCTGGCCGTTGCGCAGCGCCATCAGGCGGCGATTGCGCAGGCCCTGGCTCAGCGCGCCGTGCAGGGCGACGGCGGAAAAGCCTTCCTGCTGCAGGTCGTTGGCCAGGCCGTCGCACTCGACCTGGGTGCTGGCGAACACGATCGCCTGGTCGATGGAGGTGTCACGCAGCCAGTGATCGAGCAGCTTGCGCTTGTGGGCGGCGTTGTCGGCCCAGAACAGCACCTGCTTGATGTTGGCGTGCTTTTCCTGCGGGGTGTCGATCTGCACCTTGCGCGGCTCGCGCATCACGCGCGCAGCCAGCTGCTGAATGCGCGGCGCGAAGGTGGCGCTGAACATCATGGTCTGGTGACGCGCGATGGTGAGCTGGTTGATCTCGGCCAGGTCGTCGGAGAAGCCCAGGTCCAGCATGCGGTCGGCCTCGTCGACGACGAGGAACTTGACCTGGTCCAGCTTGATCTGCATGGAGCGCTGCAGGTCCAGCAGGCGGCCAGGGGTGGCCACGACGAGATTGGCGTTCTGCAGGCGGGCGATCTGCAGCTGGTAGGGGATGCCGCCCACCACGTTGGCGATGCGCAGGCCCTTGCAGTGCTTGACCAGCTCGATGGCGTCATGCGCCACCTGCTGCGCGAGCTCGCGGGTGGGGCACAGAATCAGGGCGCCGGGGGTGGCGGCCTTGAAGTTGCGCGGGTCGGCGGGGTTGCGGCGCTTGCGCTTCGGAGTCGGCTCGCCGCGGGCGGCGGCCTCTTCGGCCAGGCGCTGCGCCTCGGCGCGCTCACGGGCATCGGCCTCGGCCTGCTGCGCGATCAGGGTGTGCAGCACCGGCAGCAGGAAGGCGGCGGTCTTGCCGCTGCCGGTCTGGCTGGAGACCATCAGGTCGATGAAGCGGTTGGCGTCCTCGGACCCCTTGTCCATGGCCAGGGGAATGGCCTGCTCCTGGACGGCGGTGGGCTGGGTGTAGCCCAGGTCCGCAACGGCGGCGACCAGCTCGGGCGCCAGGCCCAGCTTGACGAAGCCGTTGGGCGCGGCGGCCTCAGGCGCCACGGCGTCGGCAGCCACGGGGACTTCAACGGTCGGAGCGGCCTCGGCGGCCACGGGGAAGGAGGTCGCGTCTTGCGCGAAGGAATCATCGGCAGGCGCGAACGCGCCCTGCCCTTGCAGGGAAGAATCAGTCATGAAGTACTCGCACACGCGCCGCTGCGTGATGCGGCGGTCATCGTGGATGGTTACGGGACATCACCATCCAGACGACGTACGGAACGAAGCGTGAAGCCGGTCCGTTGGCCCATTCAGATGCGACGGGAACGATGTTCCGAGAGTCGCGGGCCTGTGCTTGAAAGGAGATGCAGCAAAAAGCCGCAAACCAGAACTGCGTTTGCGGCGAACCCGGATTGTCGCACACCCGGGAAAACCCTGCCAGTCTTTTTTTCCGGTCAGAGCTTGAGGAAATGCTCGCGGTAGTGGGCCAGTTCGTCGATGGACTCGTGCACGTCGGCCAGCGCCGTGTGCCGCTGCTGCTTCTTGAAGCTCTCGTAGACCTCGGGCCGCCAGCGCCGGCTCAACTCCTTGAGCGTGCTCACGTCGAGGTTGCGGTAATGGAAGAAGGCCTCGAGCCTGGGCATGTACTTCACCAGGAAGCGGCGGTCCTGGCCGATGGTGTTGCCGCACAGGGGACTGCCGTTCCTGGGCACGTACTTCGAGAGGAACTCGATCAGCGCCGTCTCGGCCTGGGCCTCGTCGACGGTGGAGGCCTTGACCCGGTCGATCAGGCCGCTCTTGCCGTGGGTGCCCTTGTTCCAGGCGTCCATCTTGTCCAGTTGCGCGTCGCTCTGGTGGATGGCGAAGACCGGGCCCTCGATGCGCGGCGACAGCTGCGGGCCGGTGACGACGACGGCGATCTCGATGATGCGGTCGACCTCCGGGTCCAGCCCGGTCATCTCGCAATCGAGCCAGACCAGGTTCTGGTCGTTCTTGGCGAGGGGGGCCTCTGCGGCGGGGGCTGGCGTGGCGGCGGTCGGGGTGGGGCTCTCGGACATGGCCCGATTGTCGCCCAGCCCGCAGGCGCGGCAGGCGCCCGCTCCCGTTCCCGCCCCCGCCCAAGTCCCTCCCCTGCTCCCGGGCGGAGGCGGCCGCTACACTGCCAACCGATGCCCGCCGACCTCTCCCCTTCCCTCCTGATGACCCTGGCCTTCGCGGCCGCCCTCCTGGTGAGCCTGGCCGCCCGCTATTGGCTGGCCACCCGCCAGGCCCGGCATGTGGCCACCCACCGGGGCGCCGTGCCCGCGGCCTTTGCCGCCACCGTCTCGCTGGACGCCCACCAGAAAGCCGCCGACTACACCCTGGCCAAGGCCCGGGTCGACCTGTTCGAGATGGCCTGGGCGGCGGCCATTCTTCTGGGCTGGACGCTGCTGGGAGGGCTGGACCTGTTGAACCAGGCCCTGCTGCTGGTGATGCCCCCCGGCATGGTCCAGCAGCTCGCGCTGCTCGCGGCGTTTGCCATGATCAGCGGCCTGCTGGACCTGCCCTTCTCGCTCTATCGCACCTTCGTCGTCGAGGAGCGCTTCGGCTTCAACAAGATGACCGCGGGCCTGTGGCTCGCCGACCTGGCCAAGGGCCTGGTGCTGGGCGCGGTGATCGGCCTGCCGATCGCGGCGCTGATCCTGTGGCTCATGGGCGCGGCCGGCAGCACCTGGTGGCTGTGGGCCTGGGGCGCCTGGATGGCGTTCAACCTGCTCTTGCTGGTCATCTTTCCCACCTTCATCGCACCCTGGTTCAACAAGTTCCAGCCGCTGCAGGACGAGGCCCTGGCCGCCCGGGTCACCGCCCTCATGCAGCGCTGCGGCTTCTCGGCCAAGGGCCTGTTCGTGATGGACGGCAGCCGCCGCAGCGCGCACGCCAACGCCTACTTCACCGGCTTCGGAGCGGCCAAGCGGGTGGTGTTCTACGACACGCTCCTGGCCCGCCTCACCCCCGCCGAGGTCGATGCGGTGCTGGCCCACGAGCTGGGCCACTTCCGCCACCGCCACATCATCAAGCGCATCGTCACGATGTTCGCACTGAGCCTGGCCGGCTTCGCCCTCCTGGGCTGGCTCTCCAGCCAGGTCTGGTTCTACACCGGCCTGGGCGTGCGCCCCAGCCTCACCGGCAGCAATGACGCCCTGGCCCTGCTGCTGTTCATGATGGCGGCGCCCCTGTTCACCTTCTTCATCTCGCCGCTGATGGCCGCGGTCTCGCGCCGTCAGGAGTTCGAGGCCGACGCCTTCGCCATGGCCCAGACCGACGGCCGCGACCTGGCCTCGGCGCTCCTGAAGCTGTACGAGGACAACGCCTCCACGCTCACGCCCGACCCGGTCTACGTGCGCTTCTACTACTCCCATCCGCCGGCCAGCGAACGGCTGGCGCGCATGACACCGGGTGCCGCATGAACACGACTTCGCTCAAGTCACGTGACTGGTCGCAGGTGAAGCGCCGCGCGCTCACCCCCACCGAAGTGGTCCAGCGCCTGGTGACGGCCCCGGGCTGGCGGCTTTCGGGCGACGGCGCGAGCGCCGCGATCGAGAAGACCTTCCGCTTCAACGGCTACCACGAGACCATGGCCTTCGTGAACGCGGTCGCCTTCATCGCCCACCGGCAGGACCATCACCCCGAGCTGGTGGTCACCTGGGGGCAGTGCATCGTCCGCTTCAACACCCACGACGTCGGCGGTATCTCCGACACCGACTTCGACTGCGCGGCCCAGGTCGACGCGCTGCTGGCATGAGCGCAGCGCCGAGCGTGGTGGCCCTGTCATGAGCGCACCCGGCACGCAGGAAAACGGGCTGGTCGTCGCCAGCCACGGCCGCCATGTGCTGGTCGAAACACCCGAGGGCCGGCGCCTGATCTGCCACCCCCGTGGCAAGAAGAATGCGGCGGTCGTGGGCGACCGCGTGCTGTGGCAGGCGACGGGCGACGAGGGCAGCATCGAGAAGGTGGTCGAGCGCCGCAACCTCTTCTACCGGCAGGACGAGGTGCGCACCAAGTCCTTCGCCGCCAACCTGGACCAGGTGCTGGTGCTGATTGCCGCCGAGCCCGAGTTCTCCGAGGTCCAGCTCACGCGGGCGCTGATCGCGGCCGAGGCCTCCGGCATTGCGCCCCTGGTCGCCCTGAACAAGAGCGACCTGGTCGAGCCCTTCGAGCGCGCCTGGGCGCGGCTCTTGCCGTACCAGAAGATGCACTACGGGGTGATGCCCCTCTCACTGCGCCTGTCGGGCGAGGTGGACCGCGCGCACCTGATGAATCACCTGGAAGGCAAGACCACCCTGGTGCTGGGTCCCTCGGGCGCGGGCAAGAGCACGCTGATCAACCTGCTGGTACCCGGCGCCCTGGCCGAGACCGGCGAGATCTCGCAGGCGCTCAACTCGGGCCGCCACACCACCACCAGCACCACCTGGTACTGGGTGGACGCGGCGCGGACCACGGCCCTGATCGATTCGCCCGGCTTCCAGGAGTTCGGCCTGCGCCACCTGGAGCCCACGCAGCTGGCCGGCCTGATGCCGGACCTGCGGCAGCACCTGGGTCAGTGCCGCTTCTACAACTGCACCCACCTGCACGAGCCGGGCTGCGCGGTGCTGGCGGCGGTGGGCGGTGAAGGCGAAGGCGCGGTCACGGCGAACCGCCACCGCATCTACGCCGACCTGTTCGCGGAGTTGTCCCAGGCGCGCTGGTAGATCCCGTACGGCGGCCACGCCCGGCCCTCTGTCAGTGCGGCACCGAGGTCAGCCCAGCAGACGCGCCAGCGTCAGCAGCGCCAGCAGCACCATCCAGAGCACCACGGTACGCCAGACCAGGCCCACCACGCTGCGCAGGTGCGCCGCCTCCGCCTCGCGGCCGGGGGTGCTCTCGCTGTCCTCGCTGGTGGCTGAGGGCGGCCCGCCCTCGGGCCATCCGCCGGGGCCGGGCGAAGGCGCGTAGGCCGAGCGCAGCGCCTCGCCGCCCAGGCGCACGTTCACCGCGCCCGAGGTGGCGGCCAGCACCACGCCGTCGTTGTCATTGGGGAAGCGCTGGGCGTGGTTGCGCCAGCAGTCGATCGCCTCCTCGAAGCTGCCGACGACGGCGAAGGCCAGGGCGGTGATGCGCGCAGGCAGCCAGTCGATGCGGGCCCAGGCGATGGAGGCCGCGTCCTGCAGCGCCTCGCTCACCGGCTGCTGGCGGCTGTGATGGAACCAGTAGCGGCTGGCGAATTCGGCCATGCGGTAGAACACCGCGCCCGCCGGGCCCAGGCCCAGGACCGCGAAGATGCAGTAAGCGGCCAGCACGCCGAACACGTGGCGGTGGGCGGCGAGGACCGAGTACTCGATGACGTGCCGCAGCAGCTCGCTGCGGGGCAGGTCGGCCACCTCCACCTGCTGCCACTCGGCCAGGCGCTGGCGGGCCTGCGCCTCGTCGCCGGCGTCGAGCGCCTCGCGGATCTCGGTGAAGTAGTGGCTGAACTGGCGAAAGCCCAGGGTGAAATAGAGCACCGCCACGTTCCATAACATGGCCAGCGGCCAGCCGATGGCGACGTCCAGGCCCCAATAGAGCAGCGCGGCGGCCAACGAAGGCACCAGCACGGTGAGCGCCCAGGCGATCCAGCCATGGTGGTCGCGGCCGGCGTCGAAGTTGCGACTGACCCAGCGGGTCCAGCCCAACATGCCGGCAAAGACGGGGTTACGCGGGGCGAGCGGCCGCACCTGCTCGATGAGCAACGCAAACAGGATGGCGAAGAAGCTCATGGCTCGATGATAGCCGCCGCCGCAGCCGTCCCCCGGGCCCTGCCTCGGCCCGGCCCGGCAGCGCCAGCCGGAGGCGGCGCCTCATCCTCTGGCTCAGGCCGAGAGGAAGCGGTACAGGTTGCGCAGCATGCCGGCGGTGGCACCCCAGATGAAGCGCTCGCGCGCGCCCTCCTGCCAGGGCATGGAGAACCACTCGCGGCGAAAGCCGTCGACCTCGACCATGTGCCGGCGGTGGCGGGACGGGTCCATCAGGAAGGCCAGGGGTACCTCAAAGGCGGAAGCCACCTCGTGGGCGCTGAGGACGAGGTGGTAACCGGGGTCGACCAGGGCCACCACCGGCGTGACGACGAACATGGTGCCGGTGGTGTAGGTGGGCAAAGTGCCCAGCACTTCCACATGGCGCGGGTCCAGGCCGATCTCCTCCCGCGCCTCGCGCAGGGCGCAGGCGGCGGCGTCGGCATCCTCCGGGTCCTGGCGGCCACCGGGGAAGGCGATCTGGCCGGAGTGGTTGGACAGGTGCGCGGTGCGCTCGGTAAGGAGGACGGTGAGTTCCTCGCGCATCACCAGAGGCACCAGCACCGAGGCGGCGGCGGGCGCGCGGTCGGTGAAGCGCGGCTCGCGCCGCAGCTCGGCCTCCCAGGCGGGTGGCAGCAGGAAACGCTGGCGCAGCGCCTCAGGCTGCAGGGCCTCGCGCGGGACCACCGGCAGGTGGCTGTCCACTCCGACCACCGGCACCTGCTGCGGCACGAAATGCGGCAGCTTGGACAGGGGAACCTGGTCCGGCGGCGGGTCGGCGTGCGTGGCGGAGGGGTCGAGGCTCATGCGGACTGGAAAAACAAAACCGCCGCGAGCGCGAGGCTGGCGGCGGCTGTGGGCGAAGGGGAAACGAGCTCCCCCTCACAGGGCTTACTCGGCGGCGGCCGCCTTCGCGGGCAGCTTTTCCTTGATACGGGCCGACTTGCCGCTGCGGTCACGCAGGTAGTACAGCTTGGCGCGGCGCACGTCACCACGGCGCTTGACTTCGATGCTGGCGATCAGCGGGCTGTAGGTCTGGAAGGTACGCTCGACGCCTTCGCCGCTGGAGATCTTGCGGACGGTGAAGCCGCTGTTGAGGCCGCGATTGCGCTTGGCGATCACGACGCCTTCGTAGGCCTGCACGCGCTTGCGGGTGCCTTCGACGACGTTCACGTTGACGATCACGGTGTCGCCGGGGGCGAACTCGGGGATCTTCTTGCCGAGGCGAGCAATTTCTTCTTGCTCGAGAGTCTGGATCAGGTTCATGTTTACCTCTTGGATCATGTCCGCGCTACGCAAAAGGCCCAACTCGCAGGAGCATTGCTCGTGGAGTCGGCAGGCTTGTCACCGAAGGACGGGCCTGCCAGGGCGGCCGGGCAGAGGATCGGGTAGCCCGCCATTATAGCCCGGTGCAGGCCCCGTACCGACCGGGCCGGCTAGCCTGGTCGCGAGGCCGGCAGACGAAGCAGAAAGTCCTCATCGGCCTTGGCCAGGCGCCCCTGCGCCCGCGCCGCCTCGATCAGCTCCGGCCGCAGGCGGGCGGTGGCCGCCAGGCGCTGCTCCCGGCGCCAGCGCTCGATGCGGGCATGGTGGCCCGAGAGGAGTTCGGCCGGCACCGGCCGGCCCTCCCACACCTCAGGCCGGGTGTAGTGCGGGCAATCGAGCAGGCCGTCCAGCGCCGGGTTGAAGCTGTCCTCCTGGTGGCTGCCGGCGTCATTGAGCACGCCGGGCTGCAGGCGGGCGATGGCGTCGAGCACCGCCAGGGCGGCGATCTCGCCGCC
>JACCDY011029284.1_pt1 | contig 58269 bp, 45 predicted proteins | sample 7446391 | NCBI WGS metagenome assembly JACCDY01 (sample SAMN15323451, study PRJNA562643) | freshwater metagenome | isolation source: river surface water | place: USA:Blue River Watershed | collected 2017-08-18
CACCAGCGGCACATAGCGGCCGTGCTGCTCCGCCAAGATCGCCTGCTCCCGCTTCAGGGCATCAAGCAAGCGGGCACTGGCATCCGCCCCCTGCAATTCGCGAAGTCCCGGAGTGTTCGGCGACGACAGGTTCACCGCCACGTACCCCGCCACCAGATACGCCTTGCGCAGACAGGCCAGATAGTCATCAGCCGCCTGCTCGTTGGGTGTCACCTTGTTCTTGCCGATGTTGAAACCGACCACACCCCGAAACGACTTGGACCCCAGCACATTCAGCACACCGATATCGATGCCGGAGTTGTTGAAGCCCATCCGGTTGATGATCGCCTCCTGCGGAATCAATCGGAACAAACGCGGTCGAGGATTCCCCGCTTGCGCCTTCGGCGTGATCGTGCCGACCTCGATGCAACCGAAACCGAGACGCCCCAGGGCATCAATCGTGTTGCCCTCCTTATCCAAACCCGCCGCCAAACCGATGCGGTTCGGAAAATTCAATCCCATCACCTGAACCGGCTTGCCCAAATCACCGGAAGGCGACAACAGACCCAACAAGCCGGTTTTTTCCGCCAAGCGCAATCCACCCATGCTCACATGGTGCGCCGTCTCGGGATCCAACTGAAACAAACACCGGCGGGCCAAGGGATACAGCGCGTCAATCACGGGCCAAAAACTGAGCAATCCCACCCGCCTTGTCGAATCCCGCTTCGAGAAAATCACCCAGTGCGGTCCCTGCCGCGACAATCATCACCCGAACGCGCCACTTTGTCACACCACGTCAGCCAAATCGCCCATCGGGGCGCCAGCAGAGCCGGGAATCCGATTTTTAAATCACTGATTTTCAACATATTGCGTTAACAAGCGCCACGGCACAGCAGCTGCTTGCCAATTCCTGAATGCCCCTATTCCGATTCCGCGGGGTGGCGGTATTTACATCCAAAATACATTTTGACTTCATTTGGCAGGAAATATCCGGAATAAAATACCGGGTTGTGCCGCTTAATACATAACCACCCAATACCATGGCATACGAAACCGAAAGCAGTCTGAAGCTCTACCTCAGGGAGATCGCAAAGACCCCCCTGCTCAGTCCGGAAGAGGAAGTCGAATTGGCGGAGCGCATCAAGATGGGTGACCCGGATGCCCGTAGTCAGATGATCAAGGCGAACCTGCGCCTGGTCGTCAAAATCGCCCAGGACTATGCCAACTATGGCATGCCGGTCAGCGACCTGATCTCGGAAGGCAACATCGGCCTGATGAAGGCGGTGGAGCGATTCGACCCGGAAAAAGGCGGTAAGCTTTCGACCTATGCCGCCTGGTGGATCAAGCAATCGATCAAGCGTGCGCTGGCCAACCAGTCGAAGACGATCCGCTTGCCCGTCCACATGGTCGACAAGATCGCCAAGATGCGCCGGATTGCCGCCATGCTCACCGAGGTCCTCGGCCGCGAGCCGACCGACGAGGAGTTGGCCGACGAGATTGGTGTGCCGCGCCGCAAGCTGTCCATGCTGCGTCAGGCATCGCAGCGCCCGACCTCCTTGGATGCCCCGATCAACGAAGGCGAGGCTACCGAGTTCGGCGAAGTGATCAGTGACGAAAAGGCGATCAATCCTCTCGCTCACCTTTCCGACAAGAACCTGCATGGTGAGTTGGATGACCTGCTGTCCGTGCTGGACGACCGCGAGCGCAAGATCATCGACGAGCGCTTCGGCCTGAACGGCCGCAAGGCGATGACCCTTGAGGAGGTCGGCCGTGAATTCGGCGTCACCCGTGAGCGGATCCGTCAGCTGCAGAACTCGGCGCTGACCAAGATGCGCCGGGCCTTGCGCAAGAAGGAGAAGCCCCTGCCGCAGCCGCTGGGTCAGCCCGGCCTTGCGGAAGGTTGATCCCTACGACACCAGAACCCTTCACAGGCGCGGCAGTGCATTCTGCCGCGCCTTTTTTGCAGCGTGGCGGCGGTTTCCAACCGCCATGCCCCTCAAAACAAATCCCAATCTCCTCGATCCCAAGTCTCTGGCGCTTCAATAACGCATTTTTGCACAAATTCCGGCTTGCATGGGCATGGGTCGACCCCTGTTCCTCCGCCCGTCTACCGGAGAATCAACGCGAGGATAGCTCAGTGGGTAGAGCAGTTGGCTTTTAACCAATTGGTCCTGGGTTCGAACGCAGTCATCGCTCGTAGCGATGCGTCCTTTTCCTCGAAAACCGGAGGAGGTTTTCGCAGTCCGCTTGGAACGAGCGGAGCGAGTTCAATCCCAGTCCTTAGGGCTGGTGAAATCGCTCATTTTCTCAAATTCCGGCTTGCAAGGCCAAGGGTCGACCCCTATTCCTCCGCCCGTCTACCGGAGAAATCAACGCGAGGATAGCTCAGTTGGTAGAGCAGTTGGCTTTTAACCAATTGGTCCTGGGTTCGAGTCCCAGTCCTCGTACTTCTCCTCATTATCAATGAGTTAGGGAGATTTTCACTGCCCGATTAGGGCAAAGTGAGAACAAAGTGAGAACACGGCGCCTGAAAAATGGCCTGTTTTCCCAGCCTCCTGCGCATGTTGCCCATGGTGTTTTTACTGCCATGTGAAAATCAAAGTTAGCGTTCTATCCCTTGGGCTTGGGCTTGAATTACACAAGCTCAGCCCCTTTTGAAATGAAGGAAAATCAGGGGATTTCCAGATGGCCTGCAATCCAAAATGACCCCTACTGGTTTGCAGGTGTCGCACTATACAATCATTAGCCCTTTTTTTGGGGTGGGGTAAGAATGGAAGGTAGTTAAAACGAAAACACAGTGATGTCGCTTGCCCATGTGAAACTACAGCGGCAAGAGGTTTGAATTGTCAGGTGCTTGCATTGTAGACGTATCGCCTGATAACTTCGCAACGTGATGGAAGAACGCGTTAATGAACTTCTTCCCCTCGCTGCCAAAATCGCACGCGAGTTCTCCAATATCCCCGGTTTACCGCATGCCGAAATCAATATGGCGGCCCTAGAAGCGCTTGCCAATGCCGCGCGACATTTCGATCCCGACAATGGCGACTTTAGAGCCTACGCCATCCGCGCTATGCGTAACGCGCTACGTGATCTGTACGATCGGCAGGTCCGCCACTATCGGCACCACATCTACGATCTCGATCTCCCAATCACCGACTCGGCGACCACCCCGGAGGCAAGGGTCCAGCTGATTGAAGCACCCGACTTTCCCTTGGCTGATCGCGGCGCAGCTGCGCTAGAATCCGGCAGACGCTTGGAAATGGCAATGGAGTCGCTTACACCCCGCCTCCGCATTGTGGCCGAAGGCATTCGTGACGGCAAGAGCTACAGCGAAATCGGCTCCATGTTGGGTGTATCAAAACAAGCGGCCCACAAACTCGCTGGCGCGGCCATTGCCGCGCTTAGGGATCGTCTCGAAGCCATGGGTTTCAAAGGCGTTGATACTTTGGGCTTTCTAAAGTCCTGCGCACAAGGAATCCGGGGCAAGCCCCCTCAGGTTGACGATTCTTCCTCTTAACCGTAATCACTCATCAGAACGCTTCATGCCCGCCACCGTCCATCTCCAGGTCCGCAGCTCCGACGGCACCGCGAAATCCTTCGCCCTCACCGAGCACGATACCTTCCTGCTCGGGCGGATGGCGGATTGCCACCTCTGCGTTCCCGGCGATCCCCTGGTTTCCCGCCACCACTTCCTATTGGAAGCCTGCCCGCCGCTGGCAGCGCTCCGCGATCTCGGCAGCCTGAATGGCACCCATGTGAACGGGAAGAAATGCGGGGGCCGGGAAAAAGGCGAAACCCCAGAACAAGGAGCACTTCGACAATACCCGAGCATCGAACTCAAGGATGGCGACCGCATCATCGTCGGCCAGTCCACGATTGAGGTGCGGGTGGAAACAGCGCCCGACGCTGCGCTGGTCCCCGCTGCCCTGCCGGTAGGCGACCTCTCCGGTCTCTCACCTGAGGCTATGCACCGACTAATTTTCGGCAGTCCTGAAAAGGAACTCTTCACCCTACCCGGCTACCGCATCCAGCGCGAACTCGGGCGCGGCGGCTGCGGGGCTGTCTATCTCGCAACCCGCGAATCCGGCGGCGAGCGCGTCGCCGTGAAACTCATGCTCTCCCGCGCAAAGGCCGACATTCGCGCCGTCGATCAGTTCAAGCGCGAGATGGCCGTCATCGCCAAACTCCGCCACACGAACATCGTCCGCTTCCTCGATAGCGGCTCGGACGAGGGCACTTTCTTCTTCGTCATGGACTACTGTGACGGCGGTTCGCTCGCAGATGCCGCCAACCAGCACGGCGGAACACTGCAATGGGAAAACGTTCGCCCTTGGGCGCTCCAAGCCCTCGAAGGCCTGGCCGCCGCCCACAAGGAAGGCTTCGTTCACCGCGACATCAAGCCACAGAACATTCTCATCCACCAAGGCATCGCCCGCATTTCCGACTTCGGCCTAGCCAAGAATTTTCAGAAAGCGGGCCTGTCCGGCATGAGTCTCACGGGCCAATACGCCGGAACTCCCGTTTTCATGCCGCCCGAGCAAATCGTGAACTTCAAATACGTGAAACCCGTCTCTGACGTCTGGAGTTTCGCCGCCACCCTCTACTACCTGCTCACCGGCAAATTCCCCTACCGCTTCGACCCTAAGCGCGATCCGATCGACATTATCCTCAACGAAAACCCCGTCCCAATCCGCGACCGCCTGCCGGGCTTGGAAAAACAGATCGCAGCCCTCATCGACAAGTCCCTCGTCCGCAATCCCAAAGATCGCTACACGGACGCAGGTAAAATGCTATCTGCAATTATACGTGCATGACCATAATCCGAGTCATGCATTCCAAGATGCAATCAAGACATCCATCAGCTTACAACAGATTCGAATGCATTTCAAAACATGAACTTTACCAACCATCGACAAACACCAAAACTGATGGAAAGTTGTAGAAGCGAATATGCATTTCCATATTTTTATTAATCATGTGGCAAGTCGGGCAAACAGTAGTAATAGATTTTTTGGGCAACCAAGAATTTCTTGTGGTCAAACACATACAGGGCGGCATGGGTGACATTTTCAATGTCATCGACCCAAAGTTTCATAGTATCGCCGTAAAAACCCTGCAGCCAACAATCAATCCTTCATCTTTCAAGCAAGAATGCGAAATGCTGATTTTAGCATCGAAGGGGCATGCTTGCGTGAAGCCGATTGCCTATGGAATCATTAATGAACATCCGGCAATTGCGTATCATTGGCATCCCAGCACACTTGCAGATCACAAAGCAGATAATTGGGATACATCAAGCATCGTCCATTTAATTAATGTATTAGCTGAGTTCTTTGACTACGCATGCAGTCAAATTGGAATCCTCCATTGTGACATCAAACCCGCAAACATTCTATTGGACAGAGAAAATAAACCTCATGTCTCTGATTTTGGAATCTCACGAATCATTGCCAGAAACTCAGAATCCTCGGCAACAAACGCGGGCGGAACGCCTGCATACATGGCGCCGGAACTTGCTTTCACAAGGGCCCACACTGTTAAGTCCGAACTCTATTCGTTCGGAATCACTATTTACGAGTTCCTGACAGGCGAGCACCCTTACCACAACGATCTCTCTGCATCCGCAGGAGCCAAAAGGATTCTAAACCACTTCAAAAGAATACGGAAAAGAATTGGGGAACACAACTCACACATTATTGAATTTATTGAACGCTGTATATTACTTGAGCCTGCCAAAAGACCAATGTCCTTCAAGCTGGAAAAGAAGTCCACATACGTCGGCATTCAAAACAATGAACATACGGTCCGCGCTCTTGTAGATTCAATCGCAATGCAGTCGGTATATTTTCGCAAACAAGGAAACTTTATTGCAGCTGAAAATATCTTGCTCGATGGACTACAGACTCATGGACGGCACCCTGCTCTACTTAATGCCCTTGGCAACTTGTATGCTCTTTCTCAATCTCATAATGCAGCAACAGTCCCATTAGAGGAAGCTGCTGAAATTCTATTGAGCTCAGATGCAAAGATAGGATCATTACCATATTATGATCCCATCATTAATTTAAGCATGCACTACAGGTGCATGGGAAGACATCAGGAATCATACAATGCACTGACTAGAGCATGGGAAACTTACCACAAATTAGATGACCCACCATTCCTTTACGCGGAATTTGCGTGGATGCATACATTTGCAGGTAATTATATTTTTGCCTGCACATTCGCGGATAGGTGCTTCCAGAACCGTGCTATTCTCCCATTCGAAATGCTGTTTTTTACTCAGGCAGCTTGGTCCTGCCGCAAGTTGGAAAAATACGCCGATTTGATACTATCCAAGGTAATATATGACCAACAATTTGAAGTGATTTGCTTTTTATGCGCATTCATACTGACCACCAATGCAAAAGAATCGTCAATAAACAGAATGTATGATCATTTGGATGAAACCATTATCCAGCAAATTGATCGACTAGAAAAGGATAACGGCATGGCAGCATCATCACTTCGGCCTCCTCTAAATTTTGACATGCAGCGCGCAATAATGACTAGCATTGATCATATTGTGACAGGCGGCAGGCATGCGCCCTTCATTCAACAGCATTGAATTTGCGAGGTTTAATTTTTTATCATAAATCCGAATACTGATTGTCATGAGCATTAACATCAAGGGACTTGCGAGAAAGCTATTTTTCGGCGATGAAATGCCGAAAGAGGTCAAAAAGATCTTTGATAAAATGTATCATGCATCATTCCCGGGTGGATTGTCACAAATTCACGAAGAGGCTGAAATGTTACATGTAGTATTAAAACAAAGAGTATCGATAGAAAAACTGAAGCAAATACTTGTCGCCACAAAACCTCTGTTTATAACTCAAAATTCAATCGATACGCAATCACTGACATTGATAGATGACTTTTTGTTTCAACAAAGAGACCCAGGCATCAGTCAAAAAGACATTCAGACAATAAATGAGTTTTACATAAACTATTTTAACTTGCGTGGCCGGTCAGGCGCATCATCTGCATTACCTCCATTCGCGAGCGATAGCAACGAATGTGGTGATTCAACGAATTCTTCTGCTTTTCTGCTAGAAGCTGACTCAATCGAAGTAAGCCTGGAACGAGATGGCGTATTTTGGGGTGTGGTGTCAATTCAAGGCAGCGAAACCATCATTAAGAATTCGAATCAGGAGAACGGCTTTGTTTCTGCGATGCTCCACATGACTGTGGCGGCAGCAAGGAAAAATCTCACGCATGATGACAAGTTAGCATTTTGCAGGTGGGCCGAACTGCCGATTCATGAGTGGGATGGCTTGCATTACTCAACGTTCGCCTTCGCCCTAATAAAGTGGCTTTCGATTCCAAATCCATTTATTTCCAAATTTGAGCACCTCTTCAGCGTGCAAAAATTAATCAATGATAGTTTTGATGTGTCGTGGAATTTCAAAGAATTTGATGAGAATGTAGAATCGGTATTTGCAAATCTATTCACCAATCTACATTCTTAGGTATGTTTACCGATTATGAAATCCCCATCCATTGACATCATCTGGAGCCTATCCGAGGCGGAGGCCGCGCGCGCGGGATTTTCCGAGATCGGCCTCGCCCACTTTTGGATCGGTGTTTGCAAAGCGGTGGATATTTCGGTTTCCGATTTGCTGGATGCTGGCAGCACAGAGCTACAAGCATTGAAGGGCCAGGTGAGTGCGGATTTTCACGAATTAGGAGACGCGTTTTCTGCCGTTGGGGTTTCTTCCAAACAATTGCGTCGCATGATCCGCTCCATATTGGGAAGTAATACCCGATCATCAGTTAGGCCACTGCATCGAAGCATGGCATTGCGCAAGGCATTCAAGGCTGCAGCTTCGATGGCAGCGGATGTTGGGGAGTGCTTGAGGCCAATTCATCTGCTTTGTGCATTGACGGAGCAGACAACACCCGCTGTAGATGAGGCATTGACTGGACTAGGTCATGATTCGGTGGAGGTGACCAAAGGCTTGTTTCAATGGGTAGCGAAGCGAAGACCATCTGCAAAAAAGAAGGCCTCAAAACGAATGCCCGAAGGTAAAAGGGAGATTAAGGATTCAGCCTTGCATCGTTTTGGCAGGGACTTGACGGAGTTGGCGGCGAAGGGTGTTTTGCAGCCATTGATTGGTCGGCGTGAGGAAATGCTGAAAATCACCCAGATTCTTCTGCAAAGCCGTAAGAACAATCTGATTCTAGTCGGTGAGCCGGGAGTTGGGAAGACCGGGATCGTCGAAGGATTTGCCCAAATGCTTACGGAGGGAAAAATACCTGAGTCCTTGGGCAGCCCGACAGTTATTGAGATTTCTCTATCCTCGCTGGTTGCTGGCACAAAATACCGGGGTGAGTTCGAGGAGCGATTGGAAGCTGTGGTGCGTGAGGCCTCGCAGGAACCGAAGCCGATTCTTTTCATTGATGAAATCCATTTACTGCTGGGTGCCGGATCGGCAAGCGGCGGCATGGATGCCGCGAACATTCTCAAGCCAGCGCTTGCCCGTGGCGCGATTCGTGTGATCGGCGCGACGACAATTCGGGAATACCGCCAGACGATCGAGAAGGACGGTGCGCTGGAGCGGCGCTTTCAGGCTGTGAGGATCGAAGAGCCGAGCGCGGATGAAGCAGTGGCCATCTTGCTGGCGCTGCGGCAGAGACTCGAAGCGCATCACGGGGTGGTGCTGGAAGAATCGGCGTTGCGGGCGGCGGTGGAGTGGTCGATCCGGTATCTGCCGGATTTTAGGTTGCCGGACAAGGCACTGGATCTAGTTGATCAGGCGTGTGCCGCCGCGAGGTTTCAGACACTGACCCCCGGCAAACGTTCTCCCTCTACGGCTATCGGGCGGGATGAAATTGCGGCTGCGGTGGCGGCCCGGTGTGGTATTCCTGTGGGAACTCTGACGGCTGATGATGGCGTGCGCTTGATGGCACTGGAAGGTGATCTTGGAAAGCGTGTGAAGGGCCAACCGGAAGCAATCTCGGCTGTGGCGGAAGCAGTGCGCTTGGCTCGGGCGGGATTGAAAAAGCCGAACCGGCCTATGGGTGTGTTTTTATTCGTTGGCCCCAGCGGCACCGGCAAGACCGAACTGGCCAAGGCGCTCGCAGAGAATTTGTTTCACGACGAGCGACGCTTGATCCGCTTCGACATGTCCGAGTTCATGGAAGAGCATTCAGTTTCCAAACTCATAGGCTCACCGCCGGGATACGTCGGCCACGACGAAGGAGGTCAACTCAGCGACGCGATCCGGACGCATCCCTACAGTGTAGTGCTGTTCGATGAGATCGAGAAAGCACACCCGAAGGTGTTGGATGTGTTTCTCCAGATCTTCGATGAAGGAACTCTGACCAATGCACAGGGCGGGAAATGTGACTTCAGGGAGTCAGTGATTATCCTGACAAGCAATCTTGGTTCCGGTGGAGGGCCAGTGAAACCTTTCATAGGATTTACAGATGGCGATCAACCGGAGGCGTCAATGAACCAGGCCATCGTCCAGCGTGAAGAGGAAGCCATCCACAAACACTTGCGACCCGAGCTGGTCAACCGTTTGACCAAGGTGGTGCATTTCAAGCCTCTGGAGTTGGAGACTGCACGGGAGATTCTCGGTAAGTTAGTGGCGGAATTCAACCGGCGTCTAGCGGATCGTAATGTGACTCTAGCGCTGAATGAGAGCGCCGAAGAACTCATCCTCCGGGAAGGATTCAGCAAGGAATACGGCACAAGGAATCTTGAACGAACAATGGATCGCTTGTTGGGCTCCTTGATTGCCGAAGCCCTGCTGAGCGGAAAAATCACGGCGGGACAAACGTTATACCTCGAAGCAGTCGATAACCGTATACAATTTTGCGAGTATTCCCCCCTTTGAATTTCAAATCAAACCACACAATGCCAGACAGCGGAACCTTCAATAATCGGTGACTGCTCCCTGACGTTATGAACTACTTGGATCAAGAACAGGTGCCGGCCATTTGGCAAATCGGCGATGTGATTTTGGACAAGTATGCGATCCGCTCTATCTTTACCAGTGGTGGCATGGGACTCGTTTACCGGGCTTATCACAAGGACTGGAATATGGACATGGCTGTAAAATCGCCACGTCCCGAATTCTTTCAGACAGAGGAACAGGCATCCAACTTTGAGCGTGAAGCAGAAACATGGGTCAATCTCGGTCTGCATCCCCACATTGTCAGTTGCTTCTATGTCCGTAGACTGGGTGGTATCCCGCGCATCTTTGCTGAATTTGTGGAGGGTGGCACGCTTTCTGAGTGGATTCGTAGTGGCCAGCTCTATCAGGAGAAAACCGTAGCCAGAATGGAACGTATTCTGGACATCGCGATTCAAGTTGCGTGGGGACTTCACTTCTCCCATCAGAAAGGTCTAGTGCATCAAGACGTGAAACCGGGCAATGTTTTGATGACGCCAGACGGAACCGCCAAGGTTAGCGATTTTGGGCTAGCCAGTGCCCGCTTGGCTGCACATGAAGGCGCAGCAACCACCCGCAAGGCCGGTCAAAGTATTCTGGTGGAGGGGGCTGGTTTTCTGACTCCCGAGTATGCGTCGCCTGAGCAGTTCGCTGGACAGCCACTATCTACGGCATCCGATGTCTGGAGCTGGGCGGTATTGGTTTTGGAGATGCTCAAAGGTGAATGCGATTGGGTTGATGGCAGGGCTGCGCCCTTTGTGCTAAAGGAATACTTTCAGGATAAAGTCCAGACAGACCCATTGGCACAACTACTTCACGAATGCCTTGTTGTGCCCGTGAAGCAGCGGTCATCAAACCTACTGGCTCAAGCCGAAGCGCTCATTAGGATACATGAAAACCTTACAGGCGAGACCTATCCTCGCAGCTACGCCGGCGAAAATCAGGGTTCATCTGATGCGCTGAACAACAAAGGAGCGTCCCTGCTGGACCTTGGCAAAACTGAGCGTGGTATTGAGTGCCTTGAACAGGCAATAAAGCTCAATCCAAGGAATCTCTACGCAAAATTTAACCAGTTGGTGACTGCATGGCGGTTGGCCAAAGTTACCGACGAAGACATCATTGAGGAGTTGTCGAGCTTCCGCGACAAGACTAACTCCGACGCTCTTGATATACTGTTGGATCACATTTGCACAGAGAGCGGCGTTCCTACACACGCCCGAGCTGCTCGCTTGCAGCAGTTGCCTGCCAATGAAACCCGGTTGAAAATAATTGCCCGCCATCCATCGCGACTCGCGGCCGTCCGACTCATCACCACAGATGAGGGTGAAACTCAGTTAATCACCGTCAGCAGGACCGGTAGTGTCCTTATCCAAACACCGGCTGGGGTACAGGTGGCTTCATTCCCAATTCCGTATCCGGCAGAAACGCTTCCAACAACTCCCGGTGGGCGGTGGGTGCGCGATGGGATTTGGATCAGCGACTGTGGAATCACAAGTAATGGTCAATTGGTAGTTTTCTCGCAGGACAAGCCCTTAACGGAGCCCGATGCTGCTAAAATGAACGACGGAAAGCTGGAAATCCCAATCGAGACTCGCATTTACTCATTTGATCTAAGGACACATGCACTCGTCCAAAGTCGAGGCGCACATAAGTGCAGCGTCTCCTGTTTCAGCCTTCTTAATGAGAATGAATTGCTTACCGGCGGTACAACCGACGGGCGCATACTCATTTGGAAGCTACCAGACTTGAGCCCCGTGGGAGAACTTGATCTCTCAAGTCCAGAGGAAGTCAATAGACTGGCGGGGGCCTGGCCATTTAAACCGCATCATAATACAAGGCTACCTCAAGTTACGGCATATGACGCGATCGAAGTTCCGTCAACTGGTTACATCATCCTCTGTCAAGATGTGCCCCGCTTATGGAAGCGACCTATACGGCACTGCAGTCCCCACACACAGCCTATGCGTTCTACCGCCGACATCAAGGAATCGGTTGGCATGGCAGCATCGAGCCTAGATTGGCAAATGGTCGGCACCCTGCCGAAAGCTTCAGAGAATCTCTTTTTGAACCGCCTGATCTTGTCTCCTGATGGTGACTATATTGCTGGTGGACGCCCTATTCACGTGTGGGCAGTACATAACGGCATTAAGGGATTAATCGATGACGGTTACGAATCTACCAGCAATCTTGCATTTTCACCTGATAATGAATACCTATTGGATACATGTTTGCAAAATGTTTTTCGCAAAGATAAAACAACAACCTCTTTAATCAGGTTGTGGCAACTATCTAGCAGTAGAAGGTTATGCACAATAATGCTAGAAGACATTGATAGCGAGCTATGGGAAGTGCAGTGGTTTAATGATCATGTCATACTCTTTGGTTGCGACTGGAGCAACCAGGTGTTTTCAATAAAGATTTCATTACCACCTCCTTCCTCATTTCAAGCATTGGCACGACCAACCAGCTTTGCTGAGGCGCGTCACAATCTTGAACAGGTGGAATCAAATCTGGCTCTTGCCAAAAAGGCTTTCGACTGCGGGCAATTCACAGCAGCGCTCAAGCTTGTTCGCAGCCTTCAGCTACAGGAAGACTTGCTTATGCACAGTGGTCTCCAAGAATTGGAACAACGCATTTGCGCCCGCGGTGTATCCACAAAATTGAGATTCGGAATATTGGAGCGCAGTTTGGACACATCGTCTTCCTCAAATGATTTTTACACAAATGTCTTTGGAGCACAGCCAAAAATTCCTGCGAGTCGGTATCACTACTCATCAGGTGGGCATACCGCACATGCTACACCGGATGGCCGCTTTGCGATCTTTCGTCAGCAAGTTCCTCGTTCGCATGATAACATTGTGCTGTGGGACAATGTTTTGGACCGCGCCATTTCCTCAATACAGCTCCCTGTCAGTTGCGATTCGCAAGCGCGCATTAGCGATGACGGCACATGGGTCATTGCCATGGTTCGTGACTGTTCGCTTCGCAAGACAACACTGACACGCTATTCATGCCGGCAGTGGCCTTGGCGGAAGTGGCGTACAATCACCACCTACTTCGAGGGTGAGGATCGGTGGGTGGGGCCATTTTCGCTCTGTGACAACAATTCAAAGCTTCTCGTTTGTTGGCGCGGGGTCGAGGTTTGGGATGTATCGACGGGAAATCTAATCAGACATATCCCTACTAGTCGCAACTATGACACTCAATCCCCGATTTCGACATTTGATTGTTATCCATTCGCATTTCTCGGTGGCAACGATGGCAGCGTATCAGTAATTGATTGCGAAATTGGAATGGAACTCTTCGTGGTTCCTGGACCGCATGAGACTGTGAAGTCATTAGTTTTGTCTCAAGACAAACTTCGATTGGTAGTCAATAGTGAGTGGGTGATTCACCTTTTTTGGGACTATCTCTTTCCATCGGAAGATGGAGTCAAAAAGACTGAGTAATTATACGGGTGCTTTTAATCCATCGAAGGTCCTTCGAGCCCCTTGCGTGCTTTGTCTTCAGTTGCCAGATCTTCCTCGTTTTCTGGCGCTACCATCACCGAGATTTCCTCTACTTTAGCCCAGACTCTGTCGCTCGCTTTAAGGAGCTGCATGACACCTGGAATTGCCAGAATCAGCTCAAGGAATGCCCGAACCGCGGATTTGAGTATGGCAAGCTCATGCTTGCGCTTCTTGTGCTTGGTTACCTCAAGGGTCTCCCTGCGGATGCCCAGCTTCTCAAGCTCATACCCATGTTGTAGCCAGTCGGCATATTCCTTGCGCGCTTTGTCGCACAGCTCAGGATCCAATTCCCGCAATTTCCGGTCCACGAATTCGTCAACTTGACGCCACATACGGATGTCCCGAGGCATGATGTCTTTTTCGGAGACGTCTTCGCGTTTTCGATTCGCCCGCTTCTCAAGCCGCTTTTTGTTTTTTTCTTGGACCAGCTCAATGTTGCCGAGGAGCTTTTCGTGGGTAAAACCCATGATGTCCTTTGCATTGCGGCCATCGTCTTCCAGCGCCCTGCGGTGACGGTCAAAGCTCGCCATCCCATCCGACACTCCGTAGATGTTGAAGGGTGTCCTTAACCAGAATTTCTCCTTCTTCCCAGCAACCTGTAATTCCTCTGCCTTATCCTTGTCCGGCCCCTTACCCACCAACTTCACAACGGCTCCATGGTCATCCACCTCAGTCTCGGCAATTCCGGTATGCCAGTGGTCAAAGTGGTACTGCCCTGAATCCACGTGCTCGCCCTCGGAGACTATCTTGCGCCCCTCATAGATTGTTTCAAACAAAGTAATTTGGTATTCCTGAATTTCAGCCAGAATTGGGATCAGGTCATTTTTCCTACCGTCTTCCAGCAGATACTGGAGGGCCCGGGAGTGGTCGGGACGCATGTCAACGGTCTCCCGGAGAAGGTCGGTTTTAGGCCTGCTGTGCTCATCGGTTTTGGACAGAACCTTGCGATCATTGAGGTAGCGCTGGACGTAGCGAATCTTGTGCTTCCCCTTGTTCTTACCCTCCTTTTCCAAGGACCTCATGCGTTGGTGAAACCAACTGCAGTCATCAATCAATTGGAACATCAACTCGACCCACTTCTTGCCCGGAGTGATGTTGAGTTTGCCGTTCTTCCTGATCCAATTTCTGCCGTCGCCGAGGGCTGAGAGGTCCGATTTGAATTTGGGATAATCCGTCCCATCCATTACCTCGTGCGCCACGTAAGCGATCTTTTGACGCTCCTTGCTCTCCTTGGCGTGTATGTAGTGAAGCCAACTATTCTGATCGCCATGGATCACTGAAATCCTGGTTGCTCCGCCCCGCTTGCCTTTGGCCTTGTTCATGGGTTGGATTAATGTATGCTGCCGAAGCTGTGTAATTGCCTCGGCTTGCCGTCTTCCTAAGGAAGAAAAGAACACCAAGAACTCAAGGTTCAGTGGTGAGTTTACCGAGGTGCTAATTAGCACACCACACTAAGGTATATGTGCGGCAACTGCAAGCACATCCGCGCACAACCCACGACTTCGCGATGGACTTTCGCGGATGATCTTGCCCCTTCTGGGGACCGCTCTAAGGCCGCGGTGGCGAGGGCTAAACGAGCCCTCCCAGTCGTCACTGGCTCCCTCCCGAGATGCAATTCCCCTTCAAGTCTATACGAGCGGAATTTGCTTCATAATCGTATCATTATTAATCGATTATGACGATTTCAGGCGAAAACATGATTTTACGCTAAAATCGGGCTCGGGAAACTCTCGATGACGACCCGTTTCCCAACCCACTCCCATCCCCCTGCGAACCGGTGGATGGGCCATGGATCACCCGTGAAGCAGCTTTCGCAGCTCTCCCACGGTGACCGAGTTGCGGCAGGCGATGAGCTGCCGCAGCCGCACTGCCATCGGAGTGATGGCGCGGATCTGAGTCCAGAACTCGTTGAGGGAAACTCCAACGAGGGGCCTGTAGTCGCCCAGTAGGTAGGCCAAGAGGTAGATTTCGAGATCACAGAGGTTACGAAGCTGCTTGAGAGGCAAATGGGTGGCATCCAGCTCTTTGAGGCTGGACTGAACGCCGTAGCGGGTGAGGCATGCGTCCAGCAATACGTCTTTGTAATCAGGTGGGGTGTCCTGAATCAGAGAATAGAAGATCGCGGGTGCCGTTTCATGGCCTGGTGTCCAATCCGCTTCCTCTGGGAGAAACCCGAAGAGTTGCTTAGGACGGAGTTCGGCAGGCTTGCCCCGACCAACACGCAGAGCCGTGAGTTCATCGGCATGCCTGTGCAGCCACTGGCGCAGCGCCTCATAGGAAACCTCCACCCCTTCCTCCAAGAGCCGCTTGTGGGTGGCTTTCGCAGTTTTGTGGACCTTGTAGAGCGTTTTGATCCAGGCGGCATGCTCATCGAGCTTACTCATGGGGTCACGACTACCTTGTTTTATGGTATTTATCAATGAATTACCATATTCTGGGAGCTGGGTTCCCGGTGGATTTACTGGCTGGTAATAACACGTGAATTACCGGTTTTAGTGCCTTTGAAGGCTTGGTGGGGAAGGCCTTCCCCTCGGCGCTACTCCCTCCGGTCCTGCGCGCCTACCCCTTCCAGCAGGGGCTTGCGCCCGCCCCCGCAACACCCCCGGGCATCTCCTGCGGGATCGCTTGGTTCCGGGTCCCTGGGCTCGCGCCTGTCCTCCGCCTGTCCGGCGGCCCCATCGGGATGGGGCGGAGGGTGCCCTCCGAGGCTGGGCATGGCCCACCCGAATCAAAGCGCTGTCCTCGTCGATTCACTAACCGACTTGAGGATCGTAATCATCGATTATGCTTAATTGCCGGTCGCAAATCCCTCGTCTAAACCCTAATAAGGTTACCTAGCTTCTTGACCCCATGTCAGGCAGAAGACCTAAACCTTCACATGCATTCTATGCGCAAATGTCTCCGCGATCCGATTCCTGAGATCTTCATCGCGGCAAAGCGTCTCGATGATGCTGTTTCAGCCCACCTCGCGGGCAATAAGCAATTGGCAGAAGAATTGATCCGGATGGCGGACATCAAAGAGATTTACGATTGGTGCGAAAGTCTTTGGGGAAAAGGGGGGCCGTTCAGTTGCCCGCTCTCCGTCGACTGCCCTCCAGAAGTCCCGGAAGAGCAACGCGTCAAACCAGGTGTGACGGCTGCGGTAAAGCGTGCATTGATTGCGCGCGATGGATACGTATGTCGATTTTGTGGCATTCCGCTAATTCGGGCCGCCACGCGCATGCGCATTCGCGAGTTTTACCCTGAAGCGTTACGCTGGGGCGGAAGCAACCCAACGAATCACGCGGCATTCCAGGCAATGGAGTTGCAATTTGATCATGTTCTACCTCGGTCCAGGGGGGGATCTCGCGAGCTTGAAAACATGGTAGTCGCATGCGCTCCTTGCAACTGCGGCCGAATGGAGCTTTCACTTGAACAAGTAGGTGTAACTGATCCACGCTTGCGACCGCCCGTCCAATTGCCATGGGACGGCTTAGAGCGCTTTCCCTCATAACCCAATTCAACCTCGCCATGCCCATCCAACACGCCATCTGGAAAGTCGGCAGCAAGCCCCAGCCGCTGACCTGCTCGAAACTTGCCAGCGAGAAGTTGCTGGAGGACATGATTGTCGAGTCACCATCGATCTTATCCAACGAGTGGATGCTGATTGGGCGCCAGGAGAAGACGGGATTTGGCGGCATCGTGGATCTGCTGGCGATCGCTCCGGATGGATCGCTGGTGCTAATCGAACTCAAACGCGACAAGACACCGCGCGAGATCGTGGCCCAGTCGCTTGACTACGCATCATGGGTGGAAGGTCTGGCCGCTGAAAAAATCACCCGGATTTACGAGCGCTTCTCGAACGGTGGGAATCTTGACGAGGCCTTCAAGGCCCGCTTCGGTAGCCCGCTCGACGAGGACTCCCTCAACCAGTCTCACCAAATCATCATCGTCGCCTCCGAGCTCGATCCCTCCACCGAGCGGATCATCGGCTACCTCAATGCCCGCGACATCGCCATCAATGCGATCTTCTTCCAAGTTTTCCAGCAGGGCAGCGAACAACTTCTTAGCCGCGCCTGGCTCATCGACCCGGGCGAGACCCAGGCCAACGCCGCCAACATCACCAAGGAGAAGGGCGAGAAGCAGCCATGGAACGGCGAATACTACGTTTCTTTCGGCGACGAGACCTCCCGCTCGTGGGACGATGCCGTGAAATTCGGCTTCATCAGCGCCGGCGGCGGCACCTGGTACAGCCAAACCTTGAAAATGCTCTCACCCGGCGACCTCATTTGGGTCAAGATACCCGGCAGGGGCTATGTGGGCGTAGGCAAGGTCAAGGAGGCGGTCCAAAGCGTGAAGGACTTCACCGTCACCACCGAGAAGGGCGAACGCCCGGCCCTCGAAGTGCTCGAACATCGCAATCAGTATCTCCAGTCTGCCGATGATCCCGAGAGGGCCGAATACTTCGTTCGCGTGGACTGGCTCGACACGGTTCCTGCATCCAAGGCGGTCAATGAGGTTGGCCTCTTCGGCAATCAGAACACTGTCTGCCAACCCACCGCTCAAAAATGGCGGCATACCGTCGACAGGCTGAAGACGCTGTTTCCGAAGTGGAAAGTGTAGTTTGTATGGTAGCCCGTGCATTCTTGCCGGCCTCCTTCAGCTTAGACTGAGCTCTTGTTGCTTGCAGTGGTTTGCCACTGCGTCGCTCTCATGTAATGCCTCTGGATTTTATCTAGGACGTATTGGCGGCTGTGCCGCGTGTAGACAAATCCGATCCCACCCCCCTTTCGGGTTGCGTGCCGAATCAAAGACCCGGTTATCCGAGTAAGATCCAGAATGACTGGCGTCGGCAAACCACACATCAGAACAAACCAAATGAAACCCACCATCCAGTTCAAAGACGAACCAGATACCCATGAAGGCACAAGCCTGTGCCAACCTACCAAAGGCAAATCCAAGCCTCCCTACGAAGACCTGATCCTGAAGCCCGAGTATCGAGGCCGCAGATTTTCGTTTCCTGAGGGAAAGACCGTGATCCGCATCCTGCCCCAACTTGCCGGCACCACTGGCTGGATGCAGGCCGTGTTCTCTCTGGATCACCCAGGCGGACGCCATGCCCATCCCAAGTCCGTCACTCCTCGGGCCGAAAGCGTGTTCGACCATGCCTATCGCTGGCTGCGGTCGACGACCCCGACTAAACTCTGGAGTAAGCTTTACCCGGACGGCTATCGTCTCCTGACTAGCCCCATGGCTGTCTGTTGGCTCTTGGTCGAGATCGACGGGCAGATCCAATCCCGGCTCTTTTTGGGCGGTGCCTACGACGGCTCTGCCGGCGGCAACCCAGGCTTCGCCCACCAGCTGTTCAAATTGGCCAGTGAACTCAACAGTGAAGGTCACGACGCTGCTCATTCGGAGCACGGCGTGCAGATCACCGTCGAGAAGACCCTGCCCAAGGGCGAGAAATACCCCGTCTATTCAATGACCCGTCATGACCATCCCGCTCCGATCAAGGCCTACTTGGAAAAGATGTCGGAAGTGGAGGTCAATGTCATCTGTCCGCTCGCCGAAGTGATCCATCAGATCGACGCCGAAGAGGAGTGGGAACTGCTGGCCAAGGTCGTCGGTGAGGAGCTGCACGATGAAATCCGCAGCGCCGTCACAGAACTTGCCTGAGGGAGGCATCGCGTTGCTATGGTCTGAGCAACGCTGCGGGGGTCGGGCCGACAGGCTCGGCCCCTGCTAAATGTACCAGTATTGAGTACTGCCCCTAGGGAGCGAGGGAGGCTGGGTCACTTGGCAAAGAGGTTAATGGTTTTAGTCAGGAAAATCATTAAGACTCTGGGCGGGTAGCCGATTGTCAACGATTATCTTGTTAGTTCATTTTGCGCTGCTCCATCTCTGCAAATTTGGAGGAGCATTTGATTTCTGAAAGCATCTGCTTCCGAAGCTCATCGAAGATTGAAAGCTCCGACTTCTGGCCGATGTTCTGATCGCAGCTCATTATTCCATTAAGCAATACGCTTTGGCGGTTTTCTGGAATATTGAGCCAAACTGAAGGAGCAAGATACCACTGATCCGTTCCATTAATCATCCATGTCTCTGCCAACGCAATGATAAGAAATGGGTCTTGAGTCCACGCTGCAATGTAATCATCGATTTGTTGTTGGTCACATGTGCGTCCTGCCACAAAAAAGAGGCTGTGCTTTCCGTTTGGCATCAGACCAATCAGCATTGGAACTTTCCTAGGACTTCCATTATCCTCCGCCCAGTAACTGGAGCCTCCAGACAAGGCTACAGGGATGCGGAAATCGATCGAAACAACGGAAACATGAATGCCTGCTTCGTTACCGTTGAAGATCGCTTCTTCGAGAGCTGGCACGATTGAGTCGGAGAAGATTTTCAGGTGCCCCCGCACTCCCGAGATATAGTCCGCATACTGGGCAATTACGGGATCATCGTTGATGGTTAATGCGTTGATCATGAAGCTCTCAGAAAATCCTTCCTTTTTCAAGCGCGCTAAGAGCCTTTCTGAAAGTCGGCGGTCTCTCAGCTCCGTGAACTCTGAAATTGCTCGATCATGCTGATTGATTACATGGTTTGCGCGATACAACTCTCGGCAAGCTGAGCGATATACTTGGAGGTAGATTTCGGCTTCATCGGACATTTCCTTCTTCTGCTCAAAGTCTTGAAAGAGCCTCTCGTGGATTTTGCAAAATCCTGGAAATGTGGAAGCAACCGCGACCCCAACGGACTTCAATTCAAGTTTGCCGCTTTTTGGGTCGAATTTTGGCGTAAGAAGGTGACCGTTTTCCGCAATCGGAGCGAGACTCATTCTCTTAGGCACTGTGTGTGATCTCTCGATTGCTTTATTGCTGCATCCAGGGACGACGCAAGTAGATTGCTTCTTCCACCCAGCGAGGTTCATTTGGACGTTTACGAAGTGATGATTCGCGCGCTCAGAGTCATCCTTAAAGATGGTCTGGTGATTTGAGAAATACTCTTCCGTAATATCGTCAATCGCCCGATTGAGGATCTCGGTTTCGGCTTCAGAAAGTGGATTCTCGGAGTCAGGCACAGCAAATTCTCTGGATTGGATGTCTTATGACGACCCTTATCTAGATTGGATCGCATGCTTGATGCTACAAATACATTGACCGACAGAGAGAAACAAAATTTACGGCCGAGCCATGGGGAAATACTGCTCCTTATGTCTGGACCTCAAACCCGGCTATCTCCTTAACTCTTTCAGTTTAACCCATTCCCCATCATTGTTCTTGAATCGCCAGAAACCCCAGCCATTGGTGGCACGATTGGTGATCGATTTTGCTGCTTCTGATGGGCTCATGTAAACCTTACCCCTGTATCGGATTCTGCCGTCTAGCCGCACGGTGGCCTTGTAAGTGATGCCTTTATAATCACGGCATATTGGGGTGCGCTTGGTAACCAGCCCTGCCAGCGGAATGAGCTTAGATCGATTTTTAATGACTCTTCTCGTTTTGCGGGCTGCCGGATTCCGCATCTTCTTGCTCGGTTTGGGCACTGTATCAAGCAGCTTGGAAACAGTTCGCTTGTTTGCCTCGGTGATCGCGTGCTTGAGTTCCGGACGCATGTTGACCGCCTGCTTCAAGCTGCCTCGCAAAGTATTTCCATTGGGACTAGCGATTCGCAGAAGTAAGGATTCGATTTCATGAATGTGATCCGAATTGCGAATCAAAAACAGACTAAACCAATCCCACTTACCGGAGTGCTTGTCTTTCAGATGATCCTTGAGACGCTTTCCGAGGTCAATAGCAAGACCCACATAATACAGTTTGGATCTTTTATAGAGCGCATAAACCCCATGGTGCTGTTTTACCAAAGAGGCGATTTCCTCAGGATATTCCTCGAATACCTTGCTCGATACTTTTTCCAGATACCCCAAGACAAGTTTTCGGGATTTGCGTGCACGAGTTGATCGGGATTTTTTCATGGTCTCAATTGAATTCTCTTCAATGTTGATTTGCGATGAGGAATCGTAGGGAGCTTGACCGCGTCCACCTCCCAGTCACCCAAATGAGCCCTCATCAGGCTCTTCCACAGCTTGCCGTGGTTGGGGACCGAGAAATGTAGCAGTTCGTGAACGATCACGTAGTCCCAGAGCCGCTCCTTCAGGCCCAGTAGCTCGGTGTTAAAGTTGAGGTGACCGTTGGTCGAGCAGGATGCCCACTTCTGGGTCATCGGGCGGATCCCCAGCCAGACCACATCAACCTCTAGCTTCTTGGCCCAGTGGTGGACCCGGTCCTTGAAAGCCTGCTTCTTGGAAATAGGGGTCACCATGGTCAGGGAACTTTGGTGAGAAGTGAGAAGATGGACTCCACGATGTTCGTGACCTTGTCCAGATCGTCCTCCGCACTGTAGAGAGCCAACGTCATGGCACTACGGAGCTCGCGAAGCTCCGACTCGCTGGTCTTCCAATGGGGGTGCTCCTGGAAGCATGCCCGCACTTGGGCGCTCACCGCCTCAGAGTCGGCTATGCCCTCGTCCTTGAGCTTGAGGAACAGGAAGTAACTCAGGCCATCCAGCCCCTTCTCGGATTGCTCCTTCTTGCGCTGCTCGTTGAGTTCCAGTTCATCCTGCAAGGCCTTGAGTGCCTCCTCGGTAGTCATCTGGCGGTCCTCGAAGGCCTCTTGCACCGCCCGTGAGCGCTCGGCCATGGCCAGCAGATACGGGTCGTCGCTTTGCTCATCAGCCGTCTTTTCGATCGCCTTGATCAAGTTGATCACCTTGGTCGCCTTGCCCTCGGCCCGCTTGCTGATCGTATCCAAGGTGCTCCGATCAATGGCCGTGAACCCGGCCACGGGCGACTCCAACTTGGTACCGATGTGCTCCTGGACCAGCGCATTGGTCTTGCTCAAGAAATCCCGGTCAACCTCGATCCGCTTGGCGTAGGCTTTGCGCACCACCTGGTAGATCCCGCTCAAGGTCGAGTAGTCCTGGATGAAGGGACGCAGGTAGGCGTCTGGGGAGATGATCTCGTAGAGCATTTCGATCTCCTTGTATTCCTTGAAAAACTCCTTCCGGCGCTCCTTGTCACGGAAGTGCTCAATGAGGATGTCTACATCGCGGTCGTCGAACTGGTGTTGCAAAAGATTCAACCATCCCGGCACCCGGTCACCCATCTTGGCCTTGAACAGCACCTTGAGAAGCCCAAGATCCTTGACGATGGCATTGATCTCCGCACTGTCGAAAGCCAGCGCCTTTTCCAACTTGTCGAAGATGCCGACGAAATCGAGCACAAAGCCGTGGGGCTTCACCATCTGCTGGGCCTCGTTCTCGTAGGGACGGTTCACGCGGGCGATCGCCTGCAGGAGCGTGTGGTCGCGCATCGGCTTGTCGAGATACATCGCGTAGAGCACCGGCGCGTCGAAGCCGGTGAGCAGCTTCTCGGTGACGATCAGGATCTTCGGTTTTTGGTCGAGCTTGCCAAAGCTCTTGCGGATCTGCCGCTCTTGCTTTGGATCCAGGTGAAACTCCTTGAGCAGGGCCGAGTCGTTGTTGTTGCCCGTATAAACGACCTCCGAATACTCCGGTGGCAGGAATTGATCCAAGGCGTGCTTGTAGTGGGCGCAGGCTTCGCGGTCCACCCCCACAAGGAAGGCCTTATAGCCCAGCGGCTCGACATTCTCCTGGTAGTGCTTGGCGACGAACTTCGCCACCTCCTCGATCCGCTGCTTGCCCTTGAGGAAGTTTTTGAGGTTCACCGCCCGTTCGAGGATCTTGTTCAGCTCTTCGATGTCGGCCACCCCTTCGGCCTCGGCCAACGAGAGGAACTCGGCGTCCAAGGTCTCGTGGGGCACCAGCATTTCGTTGGGAGCCAGCTGGTAATAGAGCGGCAGCGTGGTGCCGTCCTCGATGCTGTCGGCGATGGAATACTTGTGTAGGTAGCCCTTGTCGTCTTCGCAGCCGAAGGTCTTGAAGGTCCCCTTGCCGTAGACGGTCTTGTCCACCGGGGTGCCGGTGAAGCCGAGGAAAGTGGCATTCGGCAGGCCGGCCATCAGGAAGTTGCCGAGATCACCCCCGGTCGTTCGGTGAGCCTCGTCGATCAGCACGTAAATATTCGTCCGGGTATTTAGGTTCGCCGGCATGTCGCGGAACTTGTGGATCATCGTCACGATGATACCCCGGTAATCATCCTTGAGCAGCTGGTTGAGGCGGCGAATGCTGCTGGCGTGCTCCAGATTGCCGAGACCAAGCGCGGCCAGGTTCTTGAGCATTTGGTCTTCCAGTTCGTTGCGATCGATCATCAACAGCACCGTCGGCTTGTCGGCCGCCTTCTCGCGGAACAGCCGCTCGGCAGCCTTGATCATCGTAAACGTCTTGCCGCTGCCTTGGGTGTGCCAAATGAGCCCCCGGCGACGCTCGGGATCAATGGCTCGCGCCACCGCCGCGTCGACTGCCCCGGTCTGATGCTGACGCAGGATGTATTTGTTTAGCTCCTCGTCTTTCTCGGCAAAGACGATGTAGTCCTTGAGGAAGGCCAACACCTGCGGGATCGCGCAGAAGGATTTGATTTTTCCATTGAGGTCACCCAACACCCTAGCCCCGCCGGAGGCGGAATCGCCCGGCGTCGCAGACGCCTTCCAGTGGAAGATGTTTCGGCGCACCGTGTTCCAGGTCACCCCGTAGGCGAAGCCGATCGCATCCACCACTGTGAACAACTGCTGCGGCACCATCAACTCCGGCGTCTCGCGGTGGTAGCGGCGAATCTGGTCAATCCCCAGCGCGATCGCCTCGTCCTTGTTGGCATTCTTGCACTCGATCACCAGCACCGGGATGCCATTGATCAAAAACACCACATCCTCGCGTGTGCCGTAGTGGCCGTTGTGGAAGGCCCATTCCTCGGTCACCTCATAGACGTTCCGGTTGAGATTATCGTAATCAATCAGCACCAGGTCGCGCTCGCGCTTCTCCTCGTGGTCGAAGAACTTGCCCCGGTTGCGCAGGTGCTCGATGAAATCCCGGTTGCCGTAGATGTCGTTGTGAAGATGGCGGAGCTGGCCGACTAGCGCCCCCTCGGCATCGGCATACTCCGGATTGAACTCACGAACCTTGGCGTCGAGCAAGCCATCGAAAAAGATGGATGGAGGAGTCTGTTGCCCGTCCAGCTTTCCACGCCGAGTCTCTGCCTCCTCACGCGACACCAAGGTCCATCCAGCCTCCTGCGCGTAGGCGAGGATGCGGAATTGGACTGTTTTGTGTTCTCCGGGTGTGGGCATTCTACTTCCTACCAATTATTGCTGTCTCAATCGCCTTGATCGTGTTGTAGCGCGTTTGGAACATCGCTTTGTCTGTATTCACGTAGGCGTTTCGTGGGTCATCGTGCTCCGTGATGCTCAGTTTCGCGAATAGATCTCTTAGCGACTGGGCCTCAGCAGGCAAGAGTGGAATAACTTTTGTGAAGTCGTCGAAGGCCGAAACCTGCTGGCTCTTCTGCTTGAACTGATGCCTCTGCTTGTTGAAGACGTGGGCATTCACAACCGACTCGATCAGGCGGCGCATCTTTCCTGCCATGATCTCCTTCTGTGGTTTCATCGGCTCGCCAGCGACAGCGAGTATCGCATCGATGTCGGCTTTGAGAACATCAACGTCCTCGCTGTATTCATCGATGGCGACACAGCTCTCAAGGACATGCACGGCCATGTGCTGATTCATTCGGGATGCGTTCAAGGTTGTCTGGATTTGAACGAAAAACTCCCAGTTGTGAGTGAGCACAATGATCTGCCGATTAGGATACGCCTGAATCAAATCGCGCAGCCGATTGCAGTAGTTCCCGATGTAGTTGTAATCGAAACTGGAGATCGGGTCGTCGAAGACGATCACCTGCTGTTCACAAGTCTCCAATTCGGCGAAGAAAAGGGCGAGCGCGTGGATCCGCTGCTCCCCCTCACTCAGAACGGATTCAATCCTCTGCCCTGCCACGTGGTGATCAACTGTGACGGCCCCATCTCCACCGACGTCCTTCAGTTCGACACCGAAGGCGCTCATGTCCTTCTCGGCAAGCGCAATATACTCCGCGTTTAGGCGGGTCTTAAAATCATCCACCACAAGCTCCTTGTGGGCTTTTTTTGCCGTCGAGGTAAGCTTGCGTAGCACCGTTGTAAAATCTGGCAGAGTGGCGTTCCAGAATGCTGCTATCCGCGTCCTCCGGTGAGCTTCCCTCACGAGATCAATATTCTCCGCAATCTCTTTCGCGTAGAGAAGTGCCTGACATTGGGTGGCAATCTCCCCGAGTTCTTTCAGAAGCTCAGTCCGGCTTTTTGTAGCCTCCTCAATCAGCTTCTCCTTCTCCTCAACGCGCTTCGACAGATCGTCGCTCAAAGTTCGAATCATCACAGCAGCATCTTTACAGTTCTGATCTATTTCCACACCTGCCTTGAACCGTATCTGAAGCGCTCGCCCGGCATTTTTGATGGCATCGATTGTCTCGGCAGCTAGCACCGAGTCCTTTGCCCAATTGCCAGGCGAGCAATCAGAGATCACCTTTAGATGCCTCTCTGCCGTCTTTATCAGCTTGCGTAGTTCAGTGATCGCCGCATCCAACTCCCCGGTCAGAAGTCCTGCGTATTGCTTGAAGAGTTCAAGTTCGCTGTCCCGAAGGCATTGCTTACAGAGCGGGCACTCCGCTGCTTCCGGAGAATGAAGAGTGCAGATTGCGTTGGCGGGTCGAATGAGCGCCATCAACTTGTCAAGCGTTGCTCCTGACGGAATCAGCGCCTTGGCTAGGATTTCCAGTTCTTCCTCCTTTGCTTTCAGAGATTTCGACTGAGAAACAGGGTCGATTTCAACGAGTTTCTCAGATGCTTCCAAGACTGATTGGATTTCTCCATGGAGAGCTTTCAGTGCGGATGCTTCGCCCTTGAGCAACTTGAGGCCCTCCTCCGAAGTTGCCTTTTCGAGTTCCGCCTTTCGTTTCAGTTTTTCAGCCAGCCCGCTTTCCTCTGAATAGGCCTCGACCAGCTTCAATTCTGTTTCGAGGACTAAGGGAGTTGGGCTCGTCAATCCCGCCAATACGGAACCCTTGAACCCGTCGAATTTGATGCGAATCCGATCTGTCAAACCTGTGAGATGAGTTTCATTTTCATTCTGCCGTGCCGTCAGCTCGGAGCGCAAATCTTTGCAGAGCTTTAGCGCTGTCTCGAAAATATTTAGCTTGAATGGCGTAAGCTCTATGATCCTTCCGGGCTGGACAGAGTTCTGAACATTGTGAATTGCTATCCCTGTATCGAAATACTTTAATGAGGTTGAGCGGGTACCGTAGGCTCCGGGCGATGTCCAAGATTGGGCTGTGGCGTCAGACGTGAATTTATACGAGAAAGTCGGTGTTGCATTCGCACTGCTTCGAACGTCATGGAGTGGCCGACGAGGAGCATCATTCGACGCCAAGATTTGCAGCGCTTCGCACAGACTAGATTTTCCGCTTCCGTTTGCTCCAAAAATGATTGTGGCTCGTTTTGGAAACGATGCAGCCAATGAGTTTCCAAGCCGCTTAAATCCAGCAAACGGACCAATCGATTCAAGTCGTTCGGCTGATGGGACGGCAGCCCCAACAGGCGCGCCAGACGCGGGCGGAGCAAGTTGCCGAAGGTAGCTTGCGCGTTTGGTAAATAGCTGAACAAGGATTTCGAGATCAGTAGCGCTCAGACTCGTGGCTCCAGATGACGCCAAGTCACAGATCATCTCCAACCAATGAATACCCTCAGAATGACCGAGGTCTCTTAGGTATCCAATCGCATCTGGGTGAGTAGGCATAGCGGGTAATCTCCTATTTACATGGGGGCGACTTTTCGAGCACGCATTTTCGTGATCATCAGTTTGCTAATGCGGTTCCCAGAAGTTATCGAGGAGGAAACACCATGAACATAATTCTGATCTCGGTTGCCGGTGATGTCGGCATACCGCAGACAAATCTGACCGACCAGCGCGGCTGCGGCGTTGGCGTGGATGCGGGCTTGTACGGTTTTATATTCTTTGGGTGACGGCATGGGTCACTGGTTCAATCGCGATTTAACCATGAGCGCGGAATCAGGTAATCATCGTGTCCATCTCGCCAATTTGCCACGACGTTAACATTACTCAAGCCTTGCCACGTGATTGCACCAGCATGCTCAGAAACGATTATTTGGAAGGGCTCCGGCAATGATTCGAGAAACCTAGAAAGTGCAGAAAAAATTCTATGCACGCCCTCAATATCTGCAGACTTACCGCTCGGTGTTTCCTCCAATGTCGGCCATGCTTCGGGGAAATAGACCTGACTCGGCTGGTCAATCACGAGGAAACGAGGAACCGGGCTATTGGGGAGTCCAAAGAAATGTTCATGTAGTGCGAGCAAACAGGAGATGTGATACCCAACCCAGTTTTGTCCGCTTCCAACCTCCCAAAGAAAGTCAGTTCGCCCTGAAAGGGTAGTGAACTGTAGTGTCAATTCCCGAATGTTCAGTCGAACATTCTCCGCTGCATGCTCAAGTTGCAGGTCTCGCGCATGATCATAAATACGTGATGAAACAGATTCAATAGCCGCCCGTTCCCTCTCTCGTTGTGCTCGTGGATCCAATTCATTTCTAAGGTCTTGGATGCGACGGAATAGCTGGTCTACGCGCTCCTTGAGATCACCAACATTCTTACTTGCGGAGAGATTTTCCAGTGCTTGCTCTACTCGACCAACAAACAAATAAATCTGTCTTACGCGCTGGCGCTGCGCGGACAACTCTTGGGACTGGGATTCTAGAAACTGCCTCTTTTTACGAGTCTTCGAGATCTCCTGTTCTAGAGAACGCAACTCGCTGCGAAGTTCTGCAAGTTCATGATCTAGTTTCGCAGGCGCTTGAGCCACCGAGTTTGACAGAACACCGAGTTCGTGCGCCAGCTTCTGGAGCTCCCCGAGCTGTTCGTTTCTTCCTTCATGGACAGCCGAGCAAACCGGGCAGGTATGAGTCGCCTGAAACTTCCGCTCCAGCCATCCGACCCCAAGCATTCGATCCTTCTGGTCAGAAAGCGTCACCCCATATTCCCCAACAGAGGCAGAGAGCTGATCCAATTTCGAAAGCCGCTGTCGAACCGATCCAATCTGCCGTGCAAGTCGGTCCTCCTCGCCAAGGATTTGTGTGAGCTGCTCGACAGCCTCTTCACTCGTTCCTTCTTTGATTTCTGGGACATCGAGCATCTTTATATTGTCAGGAACTGGCTTCAATTCGATCACGTATCTATCCAGGTTCCATGACACATCGGGGTTTGGGCTATTGGGCAAGAGTCCCAGGGCCTTCGCCTGTAAATAATAGCTCTCGACCTCCGTTTCCCATGCCTTGGCTGCATCTAAACGAGCGTCCAACTCCCGCCGCAACTTGTCGTGCTCCTTGGTGAGGTCTTTCAGCTCACGCTGTTTTGCCAATGTTGACGAATCAACGGCCCCAAGAACAAATGGGAACATCGCACGCAGCTTCTCCCGGTGTTCGGTAGTATCAGCCTTGAAAAAAAGGGTGTATGGATTTGCAACGATATGCTGGGGCTGAAAATTGAACGCAGCCATGTCTCGAAAACTCGGACGTCCACCGTATCCGACTGAATCGTCAGCACTCAACTCCAAATAGGGAAGTTGCGCAGCTTGATCCAATCGGCCCTTCAGGTCTTCGACGCGGCCATTCTTTTCAACTTGTTTGGGCACCTGAAGATCAAGGCCCTCAATCCAATACAGATCGGTCGTGGTCTGTTGGTCGCCTGGGTTTCTCCGCGCAACAATAAGCTCGGTGTTTGCCAGCTTTATATGTAGACCAAACCACTCGGTAACATCGCGTATCAAACCGACCGGAATGGCGCATTTCCCGCTTCCAAGACAATAATCGATGATAGCGGTTAACGAGGATTTGCCAGTCGCACTTTCACCAGTAATTACGTTGATCTTGTCGGGTGAAAAGGGAATTACGCGGGGCTGCAATTCGGCCTGCTTTGGCCAAAGAATGATCTTAAGTATGGCGAGTTTCATCAGAATCGGATGTTGAGGTGAGTCGCAATTTGTGCGGATGGAAGTTCGGCAATCGCTTGTCCAACCCTCTTGGCGGCGGCGAGGAGAGTCTTCACTTCTTCAGTGGCGTGCGCGACGGGTGGAGTTTTTCTACCAGGAATGAGCTGAGGGTGCCCTTCGTTATCAAGCAGTAACAATCCTGTCGAAAATGCGACTGATAGCGACTGCAGCGTGCGCTCTGAAAGGGCTTCCATTCTGTCTTGAAGACCTATCGTGATTTCGCGGTCGCTTGCTACAGCCTTGTAAAGGGCTCCGGGTTTTGCTTTGGACGCCAGTGCATTGGCGGAGCGCCTGTGGAAGGTTAAGGGAAGAACGATGAAAGCCATAAAAAGCGGCATTCCTCCAGTCCGATTCTTCTCCTCGTAGACTTCATTGACTGCATACCACAGCACTTCGGCCCCCAAGCCGGGATTTTGCACAACCTGCTGTTCAAAAAGAATATCAGTCATTGCTCCTCCTGCTCTACCAATTCTGTGTAGCGTGGATGCCAACCAACAACCAGTTGATCGGCCAATCTGTGGTAGGTTCCAGCGGTCAGATAGACCTGTTCTGTCTCCATCCCGGCAAGCCGCTCCCTGTGCCCATCAGTAGTCTCGCATAACACTTTGAAACCAACATCCTCCTCAGGTTCAGCTCGGTTCAGGCGTCTGCAGAGACTGAATATCTTAGACCACCTCGATTTGAGCGAGTCCTCGAAATCAATCCAATCTTGATCTGTGATATTGCCGTCGGCTGAAAGTCGGCTTTTTTCAATCCGACAGCGAATAAACTCTCGGATAGCTTCATCAACACGGCTGTCCTCATCTGTGACCAAGTAAATCTGTTTGACGAAAACCCGCCCCTTTTCTTTACCGAGCTGTTCATCAATCACTGGGATGAGATTGGCAGCCCGTTCTCTTGTTTGCTGACGCCTACGTCGGTCCAGGACCGCATGGAATTGTGTGACAAAACTGTCTCGTGCGATCCATGCGGGCTGCCCAGCCTGCCATAGTGCCAAAACCTGTGTCTTAACCCATCCAAGCAATTCGTTCGCTATCGATTCAGCGTCCTTAGTAAACCACTCAGGGATCGGGAGCTCAGCGATTGTAAGACTCCGAAGTTCGGGTCCGCTGGCTCCGCTCGCCGCATCAGCCAGCTCGCAGTTTTCGATCACCGTGCGCAGATGTGGCTCTGATGTGGCAGCAAGAACCTTTTCCGCGTATGCGCGGATGGTTTCTGATGGCTTCACCGCAGCGAGCCTCAGATCTTGAATGCACACAGTGATTTCATCCGCTGTTCGCGCACTCGATATGCGTTTCGCGATGCAGTCAGGCAAAGTCTTGTTGGTGACCATCAGAAACCGGGTTTTGCCACCATCCAATTCTCCCTCTGCAAGCGCGGTCACCCATATTGAGAGGGTGTTCCAAAGGTCTTTCGAGCGGTCCCCAAATGGCTCTGCGTCCTCCTGAATGGAATGCTTATTTTGTTCGAGAGTGCGCGAACCATCCTGGTGCCTGATGGCGACGTCATCATCGGTTTCAATGCCGATCGAGAAACCGGCCGGGCTTCGAGCAAGCCAATAGAGAGCACGTTCGAACTCGAAGGCATAACCGGCTGCCGGACCCGGTGCTGAATGATTTTCAAGACTCATGGCTCTGCTTTTTTTGGGTTCCTATGCGGTAATCCGAAGTTCATGAACGCGGGTCTTCGCGGTCATCAGTTCGTGAAGGAGGGTGCGAAAGAGGCCTTGGAGGGCGGAGTGTTTCGTTCGTGCCGACGCTATTTTTCCGTCGATGCTTTGGCAGGCATTGACGATGTCTTTTTGCTGCTCAATTGAAGGCAACAGAACGGGAAATGCCTTGAGCTTGGTGGTGTTGATGCAGGCGAGGTTTGTGGTCTTGTGCGCAACCGCTAGGAAATAGGCCTTACCGTAGGGGCTCTGTGATTGGTAGGCGAAGAACTCGCTTGAGATGCGTTTTGTATCGGGGCGGACCGCAAAGACGTGGTTCTGATGAACGCAACGGTCGATCTGCCCGTGCCAGATAAATCCGCGACCAAGTTTATCAAAGTCACCACCCTCAGTGAGGACAACATCCCCCTCCTCTAGTGCGTAGCGCCTTTCCTCGTCCTTTCGGATTGTGATGGTCTTCATTTCTGAGAGGTCGAGGTATCCGTCTTGGACGTTCGCTACGCGGAGATAAGGAAGCTCAATGGCGTCCTTCGGATCGATCTTCCTCCCTTTTGCGATTCCTGTCTGAACCACTGCACAGCAACTGAGCGGAACCACATCCCAGCTTTCGGGGACGGGGCCGATTTCGGTTTGTTTTTGGGGTTCGCCTCGCAAGCCTTCGGTGAAGAGCTTTTGCATGAGGGCCTTTTTCAGCTCGGTGGTGGTCTGAATGATCTGCTCCTGCGCCTCGATCGCCCGCTGCACCGTCGATAGGATGTGCGCGATCTTCTTCTGCTCGGGGAGTGGGGGGAGTGGAAGCCATGAAGCGGTGACGTCTGAATCTCTTACTGCTGGGTAACTTGCCCCCCGTTCCAAGCCCGCCATACGAGCGTTGAAGTGATCTGTGATCAGAAAGGAATAGAGAAATCCGGGATCAGCCTTCGACTTGTCGCACCTCAATACACAGTAGCCTGTGCTCGCCACCGCGCCATCCAACTCTGGTGGCACCATAGCGATCCGTTTCAATGTAGGACGAACAGTGGCAAACAGAACATCATCTGTTTCAATGGCCTTACGCGCCCTGCTTGGAGCTTCAACTCCAAGTGTGGGAGCCGCTGCAGATATTTTGAAGGATACGTTGGAGACCGACGAAACATCGATATATTGGAAGATCTCATTGGGTTTCTTTCGTGGGTCGCGCTGTTTTGTTTTAACGACGACTTTTCCAATGGATGATTCCACCCAGGTGTCAGGAAGCGGATATGGCTTACCGTCCATCATAGCCCTGACCTCCCAGCATCCGGGTTAAGTTCGTAAATTCTTACTGCATGGTTCCCTTCCGGTCGAAGCAGCCAACCTAGGCGAACAAGTTCCGCCACCGCAGGCGCAAACAGAGACTTTTTAGCCGAAGGCGCTGCGCCTCTTGCTGTTGTATTTGGAATGAATGCACGATAATGCGGACCCGCGGGACTGTCTTTCAGTATCTCAGTGAGTCCCCGCTCCTCCACGTTCGGATGTTGTAGGATTAACTCCAAGAGCTCTTGCGCCAATGGTAAACTGGGTGATGCAAATTGAGTCAAATGCTTGGCTATTGTCTGTTCTTTTTGCTGATCTGGTGTGACCTGAGGTTCTCCAGGAATGCATTTTGCAGCTTCCCTTCCGCGCTTCTCGATCAGGGTTCGGAGCCCTTTGACCACATCCGCAAATGCCTCGTCAACGCTATGCCAGTGTTTGCTATGAACGGCTTTGCCGTCCTCTGGTAGAGCCTTGAATTGGCGAAGCTCGGGAATTTCCCAGTCGCAGGGGCGAACAATAATCGGAACAATGATTGCTTTCCCCTTCTTCTGCTTTTCCTGAGCCTTTTGGAACTCCCTCTCGTAACAGTAATCCGAATTGAGGAATGAGGAGCTGACAAGCAGGAGGAACAGATCTGCCTTTGCCATCGCTGCTCCGATCTCATCATCCAAAACTGCTCCAGCGTCAATCTCACGATCCGTCCATGTTTCGAGAAGCTTCTGACGACGAAGAGCTGCTAGATGTTGATGCAGAGAGGTCAGGAACTCGGCATCGTGATGGGAATAGGAAATAAACGCTTTCATACTCCGATCTTCTTCAGAATTTCCCGCAGAGCCTTGTCGGTCTCCTTGGCTTCCTTCTCGATCGCATCCAGCTCCGCCACGATCTCTGCAATCGGTCGGTAGGTCTCGGCGTCACTGGTGTGGATGTAGCGGCTGGGCGAGAGGTTGTAGTCGTTCTTCTCCAGCTCAGCCTTCGCGACGATCTTGCTGAGTTTCTCCTTTTCCTTCCACCCGATGAGCGTGTCAGCAATCTGATTGATCTGGTCATCCGGGATGAAGTTCTTGGGGTCGCCCTTTTCGAAGAGCTGGCTGGCATTCACCAGGAACACCTTGCCCTGCCGCGCCTTGGGCTTGGAGCGGTTGAGGAACAGGACAATGCCCGGAGCGGTGGTGTTGTAGAACAGGTTCTCGGGCAGGTAGAGCACGCTCTCGATCAGGTCGTTGTCGACGAACCATTTGCGCGTGTCCCGCTCCTTGTTGGCCCCGGCATTGCCCGAGCCGCGGGAGGCGGCCCCGGTGTCCCAGACAATGGCGGCACGGCCCTGTGGGTTGAGGGACGAAAGGATGTGCTGGGTCCAGCCCCAGTCGGCCGAGGACTTGCCGGGGAAGCCGCAGGGGAAACGCCCCAGCTCATCGGCATCGTAGTCTTTTTCGGTGAACCAGTCCTGGTTCCACATCGGATTGGCGACCACCCGGTCAAAGGTGCGGAGTTTGCCACGAGCATCCCGGAACTTGGGATTCTTGAAGGTGTCGCCGATCTCGATGTGACCCTCCATGTCATGGATGATCATGTTCATGTTGGCCATCGCCCAGGTCTCGGGGATGTATTCCTGGCCGTAGAGCTTGAGCGGAGCGGGCTTGCTGCCCTTGGCTTGCTGCTCCATGGCGGTCTCCAGCTTGACCAGCAGGCCGCCGGACCCGCAGCAGGGGTCATAGACGGTCATCCCCGGCTCCGGTTGGAGCACCCGGGACATAATGGTGCCGACCTCGGGCGGGGTGTAGAACTCGCCGGCGCTCTGGCCGCCGCCCTCGGCGAACTTGCGGATCAGGTATTCGTAGCTCTTGCCGATGATGTCGGCCTCAACATCGCCCAGCCCGAGGCGCTTGGTGCTGATCGCCTCGATAAGGTTCGACAGCCGGTCGTCATCGAGGTCCCGCTGGCCGTGGGTGGTGGCGTTGAAGTCAATCCGATCGATGATCCCCTGCAGCAGGGGGTTCTCCTTGGCGATCGCCCGCATGTGGGTGGTCACCCCCTGCCCGATCTTGTCCGAAAGCTTGCGGATGACCGACCAGGTCGGCGCCTCCGGGTCCGTCGGCTCCAGCGGGATGAAAAAGCGGACCATGGCCACCTTCTTGCCATCCTTGAGCTTGGCCTTCTGCCAGTCCATTTTGGCCAGTTGGAAGGCCTTCTTACGGGACCCCACCTTGGCCGCGATACGTTCGAGTTCGTCGTCGAAGACATCGCACAGGCGCTTGGTGAAAATGAGCGGCAGGATGTAGTCCTTGTATTTCGGGGCGTCCTTGGCCCCGCGGATTGAGCAGGCGGCGTCCCAGATCCAGTTTTCGAGGGATTTGTCCTTGGGAGCGGCGGCCTTCTTGGCTCCCTTTTCAGCTACTTTACGACGTCCAGCCATGATTGCCGCTAGACTAACGACCCCATTGCTTTCGGGAAGCCAAATCGATAAGAAATCCTTACAAAATCCTAGGCATTTTCCACCCCGGAAGACAGGAGAATTAGCCCGTCCTCCCCCGCTCGCCCTGCCTCCAGATGCCAGTGGAGCTAGCCCTCGATCCCCCTTCAGGCTCCAGTGACAACACCGGGAATACCAGAGGCCTCACATGGAACCACTTATTGTCGGTTCCGCGCGCGCAACCGTAGGCCACATGCCACAGCCGCAGCCCCATTTCCGGGACTACGGCAATGCGATGAGGAACTCAGGCATCTATGCCTGAATCCAAATCCACAAAAACCACCATCCTACCCTTCCAGCAACCGATCTTCGAACGACTGTGCGCCGTTGCGAGAGCGAGTCTTTACGTTGATCGAAAGTCCATCGAAGGCCTGAAGCTAAGGAGCTGTTTTTTACTCATCGGTCCTAGTGGTTCGGGCAAGACATTCCTCGCGAGCGCTCTGGCCTCCGAGATGGGTGTCCCTTTCTGCCCCGTGTCGGTTTCTGACTGGATTGTGCTCGGCGGCACGAATCGAGGCAGCTCAACGACCTGGCCATCAATTCTGAGTTTCATCCACCAGAGCAAGTCCGCCGGTGGCGCGATCATTTTCATTGATGAATTAGACAAGTGCAAAGACGAGTCTAACTGGAACTCATTTTTGAGGTCAGAAATCTTCTCTCTCTGCGACGCTCGTATGCCTTTCGGCATTCAGGATCCAGAAGCAGATTGCGACAACGAGGAATCCCTAGAAGAAGCTGCCGACTTCCTGCGTCACCGCACGATGATCATCGGTGGAGCAGCGTTTCAGGGCATTTGGGATACGCGATCCGCGCCTGCCATGGGGTTCAATCCAACACATGCACAGCACGCCGATCCCGAACTGCCAGAATTGGTAAAAGTGCTGCCACGCGAACTCATCAATCGGTTCAGCTCATCGATCTTCGTGTTGCCGCAACTGAGTAAAGACGACTACCGGATCATGGTGGAGACAATGGTTCCCAAGATCCCTGATCTCTGGCGTAAGCGGTTTCATGATTTGGGTATGGCCGGGCTCGACCGAGCTGTCGCCCACCAAAAGGGGGCCCGATACCTGGAAGAGGTCCTGCTCAGCGCCATCGTCGAGGAACGAATCTTTCTCACCAGCATTACGCCTCATGTAACGGCAAAGAATGCCCACATCGAAGAAGCCGAGGGCCCCGAGGAAGACAGCATCCAGATTTTCTAATTCAAAGCATCAAACTAACCCCAAACCGAATCCCATGAACCCACACACAAAAGTTACCAGCCTCGGATGGCTGAGTGATCTGCATCTCGACATGGCATGCGAATCCGCAAGAAAGCGTTTCCTGCAATCGCTCAAGTCGTCTGATTGCGACGCCGCAATCGTCACAGGAGACACATCTGCTTTTCCAAAGCTCGAACAAAACCTAATAGCCCTCGCAAAAGCGCTGGCTCCACGTCCGGTCTATTTTTTGATTGGCAATCACGAGTGCTACTATTCGTCGATAGAGTCCACCTATGCCCTCGTGCGCAAGATCTGCCGCAAGGTGTCCAACCTGCATCATCTCCAGGACACGCGCGTCGTTTGGCTCAACAGGCACACAGTGCTGATCGGCCATCATGGCTGGGCCGATGCTCGAACAGGTTGGGGGCCTGATACTGTCATTCGCTGCAAGGATCACTCGTGCATTGAAGATTTTCGTGGGCTCTCACGCGCAGGCTGTTTCGAGCTGATGGAAAAGCTGGGCAAGGACTCCGCATGTGCAATCCGCATGAAGTTGCAGCCGATACTCGGTCGGGCGCGGAAAGTCATTATTGCCACTCATTTTCCGCCATTCCAATCCTCTGCGAGATTTGATGATGAAGTCTGTGGTCCCACTCATAACCCGTTCTATGTCAATGCCTCGCTTGGCGGATTTTTGATCAGTTTGGCGCGCCACAATCCCAAGACGAGATACCTAGTCCTGTGCGGTCACACCCATCACCCAGCCCGTGATTTGATCATTGGCAACCTTGAATGCCATGTCGCCGGCTCCGTCCCGGGTAAACCGAAGTTGCATGCGCTGCTCAGCATCAACGCCCAACCCAAATAACTTGCATGAATCAGCAGCAACTTACGGATCTCATCATGCAGTACGAGACGACGGGTATCATCCCAGACGAACTGATTCCTTTTTACGACCAGAACGGTAAATGGAGAGGCGATTCCATCTCTTGGGTGTCAACAGCGCCCAAAGCCGCTCTGAAGGCCATACGGGAATCACATCTGCCGGAGTCACGACGCACCGCCACAAGCAGGAGTGGTCCCATACTCCTGACGGCACTCTTTTGGCGAAGCAAGCAGCCCCTGACGATTTGTTATGCCGAGATCAAAGGCAGCTTGATAGTCTCGACCAGTGTGAAGATCCACGCCGCCAACTTGCGGCGGGTAGGCGGCCACGTGATCATCCGATCGTCTCACAAAATTTACCTGCCAAATCTCAGAACAATCGGCGGTAAGTTTGAATGTGCCAAGGGTTTTCTCTTGAATGCTCCGCGACTTCGGGAAGTTGGGGAAGCGTGCCGCCTGATAGGCGTCGTGCCTCCTAAATTGGAACGCGTAGGAGGCACCATGACCAGCTACTGGGCATTCAACTGGGAGGCACCGTGCCTGAAGACTGTAGCAGGCGCATTACTATTCCACCGAGCGGAGACCGTCATCGCACCCATGCTCGAAGGCGTCATGGGCAACCTCGTTGTCGACTCTTTGACGCGAAAGCTAACCATGCCCAGGTTGAAATACATCGGTGGCGACTTTCTTGCCGATAATGTGACTGACCTTCGCGCACCTCTACTCAGAAGCATCGGAGGGGACATGGATACCGGATCTGCTGTCGGTTTTTACCACCCTGATATTCGAGTCGGGAAAAGTTGGAAAATTCATCCCACCGCCCTCAACGACTGGGTCATCAGGCAGACAGCGAGACAAGCGCTGAGGGGCACTGATCCAGATTTTGAAATCTAAGATCAAACGCAAATTACACACACGAAACGCAATGAATAGCCATCAGAAACACTGGACGATCACTTCACGAATCCAATCTCTACATGCCCTCAATGAGTCCACCGAACATGAAATTATCATCGGACTGAAGACATGCATTATGGATAAAAAACCATACAAGACGATCGATCGAGTCTGTCTCCAGGTGCTCAAACTCGATTTGCAGCATAGCCCGATTTTGCATCCCGCTTTCGACGGAGAGATGCGCTCCATGATCGGATACCTGGTAGGCGCATTTCCATGCATCATGGTATGGAGCTATGAGACGTGGGAGGAATATTTGCGCAAAGATCCCTACCCTGAGGCCGAGATCGATCACTGGATGGCTGTAGACAGATCCTTTACAAACAACGCAGGAGGTAAGCCCTTGAAGTTCCAGATGGAAGTATTCAGACTGTTGCTGCTGCATTGCACCCCGTTAGCGATCCTGAATGAGGTGTGCGACAAGAATGCACTACTCTCGGATGATGATGTGGATGTCATTCTGGACGATTACTATGCTTACTACGTGGAAGGCTGAATGGGTTGGCAACATTTACATCATCACCTATTTCGCTCATGTCCATGACTCCTATTCAGTAAGTAGATTCCCTCTGAACTCACTGGCGTCTCCGGATGGATTTACCAAACCACGCCGCGCATGCGTCCTCAACTGATCGGCGAGCGCCACGATGTGAGAGCGCCAAGCGAGCTTGTCCAACCAACTGGCGGGAATGCCGTCGGCTCCATGGTATGCACCGGCAATTTGGCCGAAGACCGCTCCCGTGGTGTCGGCGTCATCGCCAAAGTTCACGGCCAACACAGCACCCTGCTCAAAGGAGGCGCTATGCCAGAGCGACCAGAGCGCCGCTTCCAAGGAGCGCACAACATAGCCGGTTCCCCGAACCGCGCCCATTTCCATCTCTTTGTAGCTGCCTTCGGCCAGCTTGCGGATTGCCGGTGCAAGATTCTGCACGTCTAGCCCGTCAGCAGCTTCCAGATAGCCCTGCGAAAGCACGTCCTGCTTGCTGCCACCGCGCAGGAGGCCCACTAGGATCGCTGTCATCAGCTTGCAGGCGTCGACAGACTCTCTGGCGCCATGGGTGACCTGCGAAGACTCTGCAGCCGCCTCAATGGCTTGTGCGCCATCGTTGGCGTAGAAAATGGGAATGGGTGCCAACCGCATGATGGAACCGTTACCCGCGCTCATCGAGTCAGTCGGGCCAGACTTGGGATTGCCGGTGACGGCGTATGCCTCCAATGCGGTGCGAACGGTATTGCCGATGTCGAAGCACTCGCCAGTAACCGAGTTCACTCCATTCTTCCACCAAGCAGTGTAGCGTTTGACTTGATCGTGCAGGTTGTTCCCATTCCAGGCGATGAGACTTTCTGCCAGACACAGAGCCATCGATGTGTCATCCGTCCACTCCCCCGGTTTCAGCCTAAAAGGGCCTCCACCCACGATTTCCGTAATCGGCCGAAATGAACCCGGCTCACGAAACTCCAAGGTGGTGCCTAGCGCGTCACCGATGGCCAGCCCCAGAAGAGCGCCACGGCAGCGGTTTTGTAGGTCATTGCTCATGATTCAGCAGGTTCTCGTAGATTGTCAGGTCGTGCAGTGAGAAGCAGCAGAAGGTGATTTCCAATCCCTCTGGTGCGCACTCTCTGCAGGTATTCACTGCTATGGCCGCCGCCAATTCTTTTGGGAAGCAATAGACGCCGGTAGAAATGCAAGAGAACGCAACGGACCGAATGCCATGCTCGCGACAGAGTTGCAGGCAACTGCGATAACATGAGGCCAACAGTTGTGCTTCGTTCTTATTGCCGCCGTTCCAGACCGGTCCGACGGTGTGAATTACCCACTTCGCAGGCAGTTTGTAGCCTTTGGTGACCTTAGCCTGGCCGGTCTTGCATCCATGCAGCATACGGCATTCGGCCACCAAATCCGGCCCGGCAGCACGGTGGATCGCGCCATCGACGCCACCGCCTCCCAGCAGGCTGGTGTTGGCGGCGTTCACGATGGCGTCGCAATCGAGTTTGGTAATGTCTCCTTGGATGGCTTTCATGGTGTCATTGGGTTGAGGCTCGGCGGAGCCTGGTGGGAACAAGACGTAGGAATCCATGTGTCAGGACAACCGCGAGAAAGAATAGGTTTCGCAGTAACAAGGCAGGCGACCAATAGGCGCGAACTCTGAGCTTTCGATCTTCCGCCAGCGAAAATGCCAGTTCCTCCAAACCACGGATGCCGACGGGCCACTCGTGGATCCCGTGCATCCAAGAATTCGGTATGGCGTCGCGTCCACTGAATGCCCCGCATAACGCTCCAGCAATGGCACCAGTCGAATCCGCGTCACCTCCGGCATTGATCACCTGAGTGAGAGTTGGCACGAAATCCCAGCCATTTTTGATTCCCAAGAAGATGACAACCGGAACCGTGTGGTAGGCATAGCCACTGATTCCACGACGTGGCTCGATCCCGATTGCCTTGAGGAATTGTTCCAGCGAATCCCCGTTACGGGTTGCTTCATGGATTGCTGATACTATGGATTTCCAGTCGGCATCGGCATCATCGTAGTCGATGGCATCCATCACCGTTTTTACGTCCGGAGCTTCGTCAGCAGTGGACAGGATGGCGGCTAGTTCAGCGACTGCTCTGGCAGCAGTGAATGCCTTAGGATCGGAGTGAGTCAGTCGGGTGTGAGCCTCAGTGAGAAGATGGCGCTTATCATGGTCATTCGGGTAACATGCCCCGACCAAGGCGGCCCTCATGCATGGGCCATTACCGGCAGAGAACACACCAGAACGCTTCGGAGAGAAGCCCAGCCACAGCTTCACGAGCGCGCGTACGGTTGCCAATCCAACACCCGCAGGCAGTCCCAAAAGCCACCAGCGAAGCTCCCATGCCATGGCCTTGGCGAAGACCTCAGGATCACCTTCTGAACGAGCCAGAGCTTGGCCCAGCATAATGGTATGTTCGGTGTCATCACTCCACATCCCCCTACCAGGCAGCAAGCGGTGGCGCCAGTTGTCCGACCATCTCAGCTTTTTGATGGTGGCCGGGCGCAACCCCTCGGCGGGCAAACCCAAGGCATCACCGACGGCAGTACCAAGGATCAAGCCTGCAAGGCGCTCTGGATCGGTTTTAGGCATTGGATGAATGTTTAAACTGCTTCGTGGAGGTGCAGATCACCGGCTTTCCCGCCTCTTTGATCCAAGCGGATCAGTTTGTCTGGGTTGCGTTGCTGAGCGACCAACACGGCCGTGAGGTCGGCACCGGCCTCCTTGAGTTGCTGCCACTCGGCAAATTGCAGGTTCTGCAATTCGCGGCGGTGTTTCTCACCCTGCTCGTCACGCTTGCGTGTGAGTTCGAGCTGAAGCTCCTCGCGCATCCGGGTGTCGGCGAGTTGCTCATCGCGCTCGCGGCGGGCCTGTTCGATGTGGTGAGTCAAGGTAAGTTGATCCTCTTTGCGCTGTCGTTCTGCACGGAGGTGTTCGCGTTCCTGCTTGAGGTCGGCCAACTCCTGCTGGCGTTCTTCGGTTTCGGCTTCCAGAACCAGTTGTGTTCTCGCCTCAATCGCTGAGTCGTGCATGGCTTGGAGTTGTGGGCGAGCCACGTAGCCGCGATAGACCACTTTGGAAACATGATAGCCGATGCGCTCGGCACTTCTGGTCAGTTCCTTGTAGGTCGCCAAGTCATTGAGAGCCGCAGCCCCGGCCTTGAACTCCTCGAAGTCGCATTCGCCGACAAAGCGAACCACATCCGCGCTGAGCGCATTGATGAAGTCAGCGATCGGATCGTGTGTCTGTTTTAGCATCCGCTCAATGTCGGCAAGTTCGAAGAAGAGCATGAGCCTGACCGTGATCAGGGCTTCATCTGCCGTGCGGACACCATCGACGTCGAAATACATCTGGTCGGGGATGATCCGCAACTTCTCGAACTGCAAGGCGCCTGGCACTTTGCGCCCCTTGCCGTCGTCCCCGTGCCATTGGAAGCGGTGGAGCCGCTCATTTGGCCTGGGCACAAACATGACCGGGCCGCGCAGCACACGATGAGTCACTTCATCCCCGCCATCGCGGTAGACCACGACGGCTTGGTGGGCATCCAGTTCGATGGATGGACACACCTCAATCTGGCTGTGAAGCAATGGATCAGGCCAGAACTCACAGGGGCCGGGTATGTGTTCCGTCTTGCCGTCGCGAAACAGCACACGGAGGTATTGGCCGTCCCGCGCCACATGGCGCCGAAGGTGTTCCACCCGTTTGAAAGGAGTAAAAAGCACTTTCGGTCCATGGACGATTTGACGAGTCCCGTTCGGATTCCACAAGGCGACTGCCTCGCCTTCCTTGATGGTGAATGGTGTAATCATGGTTCGCTTGTGGTTTTGGGTTCAATTTTTTTGATAACTTCAATTTTCCCAATGATATGGGCGTTGAGTTCTTCGAGTTCCTCCGCAGGAACCCACAATTCCTCGTGTTGTTTGCCGCCCACCACTTTGCGCGGGTATCTTGCAGCAAACTCCCTGCTGATTTCAAAACGGGTCACGTAACCACAATCACCAGAAGCGGCGTTCCAGTCTCTGGCGATTTGCTCGGCGTAAGCCTCGTTGGTGACGGGGTAGAAGATGGGTTGATCCGGAAGACGTGGGGGCCACTTGGTGAACCCCGAATCTTCAACAAGCTTCAACTCGTTCTTCCCGGTTGGCCGGTAAAGGACAAGGGTATCACCAAGCACTTCTGCCGAAGTGATGATGCTCGCACCTGCCCTGCGGCATTCTTCAATGGCACGATCGACGTCGCCAGGTTGCAGATCGACCCCTCGGCACGCATCCGTGATTAGAGTCGTCTTGAAACCTTCGGCAACTGCATCCAGCGTGGTGAACTTGACACAGTAGTCGGTGGCAAGACCCACCACATGGACGTCAGTCACTCCCTCACGCCGCAGGTAATCTGCCATGCCGCTTGGGTTCTTGTGACCGTTGTCATAGAAGCCGCTATAACTGTCCAGGGCAGGATCCGTTCCCTTGCGGACAATGTGGTCGATACGGGCAGTATCCAAGTCGGCAACAAATTCAGCACCTTCACTACCTTCGACGCAGTGAACGGGCCACAGTATCTGAGCCAGACCATTGAGCTCAATCATTTCGCCCACGCTTTTGCCGCAGTGATTGGCCGCAAAGCTGCCGTGGTCGGCGGGATGCCAGTCCTGGGTGGCCACCACCAGATCATAATTTGGCATCAACTGGTTGACCGTCGACACGATAGAATCGCCACCATTGACAGCAAGAGCGCCGCCTGGAACGAAGTCGTTTTGAATGTCTACGATGATGAGTGCTTTCTTCATGGTTATGGATGGTTATAGCTCAAAGTTGAATCCCTTCTTCGCAAGGGCGAGGTAGCGTTTCCGGTCAAAGCGGTAGAGCTTGGCAGCTCTATGAGCCACGCCCTGCTGCATTTCGCCCGTCTCTTCGAGCAGGCCGTAGCCCAGAACCTTTTTACGGAAGTTTCGCTTATCGAGTTCCTGTTCGAGGATGCGCTCGTAAAGCCATTGCAATTCACCCAGGGTAAACTTGGGCGGAAGTAGCTCGAAGCCGATCGGCTCGTAACGCAACTTGCCTCGCAGTCGTTCAATCGCGCATTCCACGATTTTCTTGTGGTCGAATGCCAGAGGAGGCAGCGCATCCATGGAGAACCATTCCGCTTTGGTCGCATCGGTATCCGGTTTGGCAGGGTGTTCTACCAAGTTGACCAAGGCATAGTAGGCCACGGTCACCACATGTTCACGAGGGTCACGATCCGGCCGGCCAAAGGAGTAAAGCTGTTCCAGGTAGACTTTCGCCAGGCCGGTTTCCTCTCTCAATTCCCGCATTGCGGAGTCATCGAGAGATTCGCCGACTCGAACGAAGCCTCCAGGCAGCGCCCACTCGCCTTTGTGCGGAGCGAGGGCCCTTTGGATCAGGAGAACCTTCAGGTCTTCCTCGTCGAGGCCAAAGACCACGCAGTCTGTGGTGAGGGCGGGTCGGGCGTATGGGTAGGTGAAGCTCATGCCCGTATTAGAGTGTATTAATGACACTAAGGCAAGAACAAAGTGTAATTTTTACACCATAAGAGGAAATGCTCCCCAGCATGCCGGAAAAGCCCAGTATTTTGGGCAATTCAGGCCAATCGCTTCATGGCTTCGGCCACAATGTCCGCGTGGTCGAATGCCAGTGGCGGCAGCGCATCCACAGCGTGCCATGCCAGAGTCTTGGCATCATCGGCAGCTTTTGCCTCCGGCCGGCCCCCTTCCAAGGCAGCCATGAACACCAACGACACCGTGTGTCCACGAGGATCACGGCCGGGAGTCCCCCAAAAGCCCAGAGGGGTAATTTCAATGCCGGTGATACTTGTCTCTTCTTGGAGTTCACGCAATGCGCCGACCATTGGGTCTTCGTCTTTATCCAGGAAACCACCTGGGAGCGCCCAGTGATCTTTGAACGGGTCTTTGAGCCTTTCGATCAGCAAAAGGTGCCAGTTCCCGTTGTCATCCTTGGCAAACAGAACGACATCGATGGTGACTGCGGGTCGCGGGTAGTCGTAAGTGAAGCTCATGCTGATGATTCCTCAAGGGCTGCCAGCTCCTCCTCGAAGCCACCCGAAAGGATGGGGAAACGGCACCAGGTTTTCGGGTCGAGATTTTCGTCGTCCAAGTGGAAGCTGGGAGCGTATCGCTCACGCTTCCATTGGTTGCGGCTCCACAAACGGAAGAAGCGCACCACCCACGCCCTGAGTTGTGCGTGCTGGTACCCGGGGAATCTGGCCTTCAACAGGCTCAGCACGTCCGCAGGAGCCTTCTTGTCACGAATCGCCATGCGCTCGACGGCATCGAGAACGGGATAAGGCATCAGATCGTCCTCATCGGTTTGCTCAGCGTCAGCGGGCCGGAGTTCAGCCGTAGGCTTCTGGACATTGATCACCTCAAGCTCAGGAACTGGCTTAATGTCGATTGCCCCGGTCGTTTCAAGCCATGCCAGCCACTGACGAAGGAATGCTTTGTCAATCCCGGCGATCGGACTCAAGCCGCCGCAGGTATCCCCATCCATGGTCGAGTAGCCCACCGCGGCTTCCGAACGGTTGCTGGTGGCCAGCAGGATGGACTGGCGAAGGTTGGCCATCATCCACACGCCCGGCGCACGAACCCGAGCTTGGATGTTTTGTAGTGCAATGTCGTCTGTTTCCCAATCGAGGGCGCGGCCAGTAGCCTGTTCGGCCAGCTTGCGGTAGTGATCGACCGCAGGTTGCACATCCCAGTGCTGATAATCGGCTCCGAGAGTTGCTGCGAGTTTGGCAGCAGCTCTTGCGGTCACCTCTCCACTGCTGGAGGTGGCTTGGTAAACGCAAAGCAGCAAATCTGCCATCGACGGCACCACCTTGAGTCCGGTAAAGCGTTTCAGCCAGCCCTCCTCACCCAATTCGCCGAGCGCCAGATCGCGCATGATCTTGATCAGGCAGACGACGGCTGCCGAATCCGCTCCACCACTGAGCGAAACCACGTAGCCACGCGAATGCGACTTACGCAGGTAGTCGAACAGACCGAGAGCCACGGCGTGCGAAAACTCTTCTTCCTTGCTCCACTGTCTCGGAGCGTCTCCCTGCGCGTCTGGCACTACCCCCTGCGGCCAATCGAAGGCAGCTTCAACCATCAATTCGCAGATGGCATCCACCTTCCGGCTGACATTGCTGGCTTGAGCCAGCCTGTTGAGTTCCAAATCAACTGCAGCAGTAGCCACGCGGAACTCGGCAAACGAGAATCTGGGGGTGTGAGTCAGCAGTCTTCCGGCAGAAGCAATCATGCCTCCTCCGTCATAAATCACACGGCCTGACTCGTTACCCACGAGGTTGGCGTACGCATAAGCCACACCGAAGGCCCTCGATCCCTCACACACGAATCGCTCACGAACCTCTTGCTTGCGGAAAGCGAAGTGGCTGGCACTGGGGTTCAGGATCAGATCAACACCGAGTCTCGCATAGCGACGACCAGGGCGCTCGGCAACCCAAGCATCTTCACAAACTTCAAAGCCGATCCGAACACCACCCACATCAAACACGACATCACCCAAAGGATACTCACCACCCAACACTTTGACGGTGGTTTTGACTCCCACAGGCCACGGCCTGAACCAACGCGGCTCGTAGTGAATGCCGTCACCCGCCAGGTTTTGTTTGGCGTAGAAGCCGAGCAATTGGCCATCCGCAATGAGAGCAACTGTATTGTAGACCGCGTGGTGATGACGAAGAGGCAGTCCAACGGCCAGCACCAAACCTTTGGACTCGGGCAGCAAAGCTTCGAGCTTTTGCAGTGCTTGGGTGCAGGTTGATTCTGCCAAGAACTGGTCTTCGCAGCCGTAGCCGGTGATCGACAACTCAGGCAGGCAGAGAATGGATGCACCCTGAGCCTTGGCCTCCGCAATGGCCTCGCGAAGCCGTCTGCTGTTGCCCTCCCAATCGAGGGGACTTTGATTGACGATGGACGTCGCTAGTTTGATCACCTTCATGGCTTAAATCCGTTTTGTTCGAGAAGATTGCGTTTGGTTTGCTCCAAAGCCGAGTCAAGAGTGACGGGACTTTCGCCGTTGCGGGGCCGTGTGCGCCAGCCAGCGATAGCCCGCTCACGGATGGCGGTCAACGGCTCAGGGTTATAGGTCACCTCGCCCTCTTTGATCACCTCTTGGAGTAGAAGGTTGGCGGCGTCACCAGCTCCATCGGCTTCGTTGAACAGGCGGTCGCATTCGATGGTTCCATCGGCCCTGCGGGTTCTCTCCACTTGGAGAATGCCAGGGTTTGACACCTTGATCATGTCGTTGGAGAGCTTCACCCGGTATTTCCAGTCGCCAGCCTCGTCGCGGATGGCCCCCAGCTTGTAGACGCCACCAAGTGCGGGCTGGCTGTATGCCGTGGCCAACATGGTGCCAACTCCCCAAATGTCGATACGCGCACCAGCGGACTTGAGTTCACGAATCGAATCCTCATGAAGGTCGTTGCTGGCAACGATCTTGGCTCCGTGGAAGCCAGCCTCATCGAGCAACTGGCGAGCCTCAATGCTCAGCGCGGCCAGATCACCCGAATCCAAGCGAATGCCCAGCAGATCGTGACCGCGCTCGCGCAGTTCGTGACCTGCCCGGATGGCATTGCGCACACCATTGAGGGTGTCGTAGGTGTCGACGAGGAAGAGCGAGTTGTTGGGCATGGCCTCGGCGTAGGCCCGGAAGGCGTCCATCTCCTCATCGAAGCTCATGACCCAGCTATGGGCATGGGTGCCTTTGACAGGGATTCCAAAGCGGTGGCCCGCTAAGACATTCGAGGTGGCAAAACAGCCACCGATGAATGCTGCCCTGCTGGCCGACATCCCACCGTCCGGCCCTTGGGCGCGACGCAGACCGAACTCAAAGACAGGATCGCCTTCGGCAGCCTCACAGATGCGGGCTGCTTTGGTGGCGACGAGAGTCTGGAAATTCATGATATTGAGCAGAGCCGTTTCCACCAGCTGGCATTGCAGCATCGGCCCTTGGAGGCGCATCAGTGGCTCATGGGGAAAGACCAACTCGCCTTCGGGAACTCCACTGACATTCAGCTTCCATTCCATGTCCTTGAGGTAGGCGAGATAACGGGGATCGAAGAGCGCCTTGCCATCCGCGCCGGTGAGCGAGGCAAGAAAGTCGATTTCCTCATCGTCAAATGCGAGATTCGCAAGGAATTCGACCGCTGGTCCCAGTCCTGCTGCAATCGCACCCGTCTCACCGAAGGGTGCCCTGCGGAAGAAAAGGTGGAAGACCGCCTCGCGCTCAGACATCCCATTTGCCCAGTAACCTTGGCCCATGGTCAGTTGGTAAAGATCGGTAAGCAGTGGTGAGTGCATGAACCCTCTTATAGTGTATATTTTACACTATCAAGAAAAACCTCATGTGGTCATCATTTTTTTGGACCAATCAAGACACCGACACGAAGGAAGGCTAATGGCCCGGGAATTTGGTGAGCAGTTGATTCATTGGCCGGGAAGAGGTCTCTTCCCGCGCTCGCACGCTGTAACTCGCTCCCATCTCTGCGGGGATCCGCAACGCCCACTAGATACGGCACCTTTCCACATCCTGCGGGAGCGCTTCTGTGTCGGGTCCCGATCCCCCTTACACCCCCGCCTTGCCATGCCGGAAAAAATGGGTTTCCGCCTGCGCTGGAAGTCTGGAGGCTACAAGGGGGATCCCCTACACAAAGCGCTGTCCTCGGTATACTGGGGATCAAACCGAAGGTTACCAGTCTTTCGCTACAACGGGAACCTCAGCGGGAATACCCCGTGTTGTTCGAATAGTCCCAGGATTGAAGCAATCGCCTCTTCCACATGAACCCATGGAACAGCGACCAACTTTGCTTCCGACTCATACATGGCCTTTGTTGTATCCCACTCCTGTCGGAATGTTTCCGGACCTTCGCAATCCACAAAGCGGCTCTTGCATGCCAGTTGGAATTCATTGGCTGCATTCAACCAGAATTTCTCATCCCCGATCAGCCTTGCTTCCAGGATCCGAGCGAGATCATGCAGATCCTTTGCCCGAACCTCCCGTTGGGCGCTGCTGATCTTACTTCGATACTCGGGCAGTGATGTCAGAAAAGCCCGCATCTTCTCTCCTGCGATCCGATGCAGCGCATACGCTTGGATGGTCAGTCCATCGAGCGGCAGTTCGCACACCGCATCCGGACCAAGCTCTTCCGGCGCAGCGATTTCCAACTCTACGGTTGGCAGCCCACGCACGCCCCTCAATTTCTGGTCCGTCACCCGGATTTTCGCAACTAATCCATCCCAACCCCGCGGGTGTGGCGTCGCTGGCGGGTTCTGCACCACTTTCACGCCTTCCAAGGTATAGCGAACCGGCTCCTGCGCTTCGAAATGGTTGCGGATGGCCACGGTCAACTGACCTTCAAACCAGTCCGCCTGTTGGTTGCGATCGGGAATTTCGCGTTGAAACTCGATGCGCAGGCTGGAGTCAATGTCCAGTGATTGACGCTGGCTGCCCAGGTGGAGATTGAGAATGCGAGCACCTTTGAAAATGAGCGCAGGCCTCAGGTGTGCATGTAGCGAGACGGCTTTGAGAATTTCTCCCAACAACTCATCTTTCCACTGCGTTTGGCGTGCGGCATCCATGGGTCAAGGCGTGAGTATACCCCATTCGGAAAGTAATCGGGACGCGGGCAGGCCAGGCATGAGAGGAAGGGGAGCAGTATCGTTGGCTTGCTTGACAGAGTCCTTCCGAGTTTCCAGCAATCTCTTGAGCCGACCATCTGGTTCGATCCCGAGCATGGCAAGCACCGCACCCACACGACGCTCCCAATCTGGACGACTGATGGCCTCCAAATGCTTGGCCATCTTGTCTGAGTTCCACTTCTGGACGCCCCGCTCCCAAACCTCAAAGACCAGCGATTCGCCACCGCACTTGAGTGGTTGCCACAAGGTATCGAGCATCGTCTGCTCCACGCTGGTGATGCGCAGCCTTGTGCGCGTCCCATACTCCCGTGTCTGGATACCCGGGATTGTCGATTTCTCGCGACCAGTGGTGTAGCAGGCAACGCCTTGGAAGCGAAAGGCCAAGGTGCCGATGGGGTCCCGATTGCGATCCGTGCTGCCTGATGCTTCGGCCGACCTGCCTTCACCACCTTCTGACTTCACCCCTGAGGGACGAAGATCGGCAATGTGGTAGAAGGCCGGCTCCTGGGTCGTCAGCTCGTGGAATGCGGCGGCCCCAAAGTAACACAGCACGCCATCTGGGTCATAGCCCTGCATCAACTCCCACGGGTCCGGCATCTCCTCTTTGGTGGCCTCCATGTCCAGAAGATAGAGTGTCGGCGCTGCCTCCGAGTCAGACTCCACCGGAATGATCTGCACCCATCCGATTTCAAGCATTCGGGAAACAACATCTTTGGCTGAAGGGAAGGTGTTCTTCAGCTCGGCAATCTCGCGCTTGCGCACGCGAGAGATGACCGAGCGAAGATGAGAGTCACGCCATACACGAGCCGCAGGATGCTTGTCCGTCGGACTGGCAACCTCCTTCTTCAGCTCGCGGAACATCAAGTTCCAGCGAGCGTCACCTATGGAGTTGGATGAAGAGGGCATCTAGGTGGTCTTGCTTACAAAGACGGCAAGGTCGTAGACGACCTTGCCGTCTTTGTAAGCAAAGTCAATATCGAACTTAGTGGATTAGGTCCGAGGATAGCATGACTTCGTCGCAAGCGACGAAGTCATGCTATCCTCGGATTTGTCCATGTCAAATCAAAAAATGAGCCCGGAAAGCCTGAAAATCCGAGTATTTGAGGCACTCAGACCAAGAATCCACACTCGAAACAGCGGACAACCTTAGACATTCCTTCGGTTAAGGCCGGCGCGCTATTACTCAAAAAAACTCCTCTCCAGGCCGCGGAGCTGCAGGACGCGCTTTCGAACCTGCCTGGTCTCCCCCATTCGGTCCTAATCCCCGACAGAGAAGGTCCGTGAATCGCTTCAGAAAAGTGAAAAATATGCTTGAGTATTTTTTGCACCAAATCTAGGCGTTAAGCTGTGATAAAAGTTGTTTTCAAACAGCTGCTTGATGTCGCTTGGCCTTACCGCTTTGCGACTGATGGCGATTGCTCGAACCGAATGCGCTTTATCACACCCATCAATACTACAATACAGAGACCAAAAGACACAGAATACGAGAGACAAGCACCAGTAGGCGTCGGCAAATATTTTCAACACGCGATTCGCACGTATTCGCGGGAAGTGGCTACTGGCGTAGCCAGCCGATGCCCAGGGAAGTGGCCCTGGAATGGTCGGACGTCAAGCGATGCACGCTGTGACCATGCCCACCAGACTGACCGGGTAGCGCCCGGCAGTGGTGGATGGGCGAGAACACACAAGCCGCCATGGCCAAGTCATCTCGTAAACCTGATGCTCAATGCCAGGATCTGACACTGGAGTCTGATTTCTACCTGCTCAACCGTCTCACTGAGCTGGCTACAGCAGAACGTTCCCAGCAACTTCAGCAAACTGCATGGGAAATCATGCGCCGTTACAGCGCGCACCTGTCTGCAATCCCTCCTGCGAAACCTGCACATTGCTCAGCAAAACTGGGTGATGCTCGCTGGGGTGACGCCAAGCGCGCCGAATCCATTTTCGGTATGAAACGCGGCGTGCTCAACAGCTTGGCTGAACACGGACTGATCAAGTGCAAATCCCTTGATCAGGGCCGCAACGGCAAACGCGCAAAGCGCTTGTACGATCTTGTCTCCATTGAGGAGTACCTTGATGCCAAATCATAGCAAATCCCACAACCAAAAACAATTTGTGACGGGTCGGTGTCGTGAGGCCTCTCGGAGGTCAAGCAATCAGGAGCCCAATTGGAATGCATGATCATGATCAGCCGGCAAGCAATTCAATCCTGAACCATAGCACATGGAACGATCGAGGATCATGTGTCTAAAAACACTAAATCAGACATCCACAACACTGACCCGTCACTCCCCGAAACTGTCATGAAGACTTTTATCGAGTGCTTTTCCCTGGAAGTTATCATCGAAGAGATTTGCGCACAACGCATCAAACTGAAGGCCAAAAGACATGCTGGTAAATTATTCGACCGGATTTTCCAAGGCCATCAAGGCGGCGAGCATCGTGATCATGATTCGGATGCGGATCTCGACGGCCTGCTGCCCCCTCGAAAAGTTTGGTCGAGATATAGACAACCGAACAAAAATCGCAGGGAAATGAAATCCAAGGATATAGATTTGGCAGCCTTGCAGAAGGCTGTGCGAAGACTGATTAAGGAAGATCCGACGCTGCCATGGGTGAGCAGGTTGCTGGAACGCGCATCTTGGATTCGGTACAGGGCGCTCCATGCCGACAATCCATCCTTCCATCATGCGTGCATCATCGGGCGGCGCAAGGATCAAGGATCGAGCGCTTACCGACCCATCACGATTTATGGACTTGATGACAACATCATCCAAAAGCTCACGGCCCGATACCTGAGCCAGACGTTGGATTTCTGCTTTTCCGATGCCTGTTGCGCATACCGGAGTTCTCAAGGAAGGGCGGATTCCCCCATCAACCGCGAATCCGCTCTGGGTCGGCTTGCCAAGTTCCGTGCTGACCAACAGACGGTATATGTTGCCGAGGCCGATCTTCGGAACTTCATGGACTGCGTGGACCATTCGATCGCCCGGCATGCGCTGCGTCAGCTCATCATCCAGGCAAAAGGAATCAATCCCGCAATCGAAGTCGATCCCAGAGCCATCCAACTCTACGACGCAGCACTCGATAGCTATAGTTTTCAAAGGGATGTGCTCGGGCATGCCACGGAAATCCTGCAGCGTAGGGATCGCCATGGTCGCTTCATTTGGCCCATGAAGGAGCTTTCGGAGATGCACGACAGAACGCAACTGGGTGCCATTGGCATTCCTCAGGGTGGCGCTCTGTCCTGTTTCGTTGTCAATGTCATGCTCCATGAGGTGGATCAGGCAGTGGAGAGCACGCCCGTCCCGTTTGGGCATAAACTACAGTATCTCCGTTTTTGTGACGACATGCTGATCCTGAGCACGAGTCGGGATGTATGCCACAATGCCATGGGTGCCTACATGGAGGCCATCAAGGCCAAGCTCCTTTTGGCGCATGAGCCAGTCGATATTAACCATTCGACCGGCAAGTCTGACGAATCCAACTACCTCGATGTGAAATCAAAAATGCCCTATTTGTGGGCAAGGAAGGAGAACGGAGGCATACCGCAAGTCCAATTCCTCGGATTCCTCATTCGATACGATGGGCAGTTCCTAATCCGAGCCAAGTCCATTCATAAGCAGGTTCGCAAGATATGCGACGAGGCAAAGATGTTGAGCCGTCGAATTCGCTCCGCTGACGGAGCATTGAAAATGCCACCCCATGAGATTTTGCGGCGTTTCCACATGAAACTTGTCGCCATGTCTGTGGGCCGGAGGAAACCAGGGCAACCGCCACCCAAGTGCCGCAAAGACATCAAGCCGATGTGTTGGGCAGACGGTTACAAATTGTTATGGGAGACATACTATGACCCAACACAACTCAAGCAATTGGATTACCATCGGGAGCAAGCCATGCAGAGGATCTTCGACCAGCTCAAGCCGTTCATGTATACTGACAAATCACGAGCCGATGCAGATCGAGTTATGTCGAAAATACGCGAACAAGGGTACAGAAATAGCTATTACGGACAATTTGGAAAATTGCACAGCTGATAGCCAGGGAGAACAAACTCAAATATTGCCAAGTTTGAGAATCCTATCTCTCAATAATTTTTACTGCATTGCGGCATCGCCCAGAGAAATCGTTTCGCAGATGCGCGATTCACCTGCTAAGGGAGCAGCCTGCCAAGTCGCAGTGCGAGCCGCCAGATCGAGGATGATGTGGTTAGGTATGTTGGACTTGATTGCTTGGTGCCTCTCTGGGTGTCCCGGATTGAAACACCAGGTTCCTTCCAACTGGTCGGCGAACGACCCAACGTAGGGTTGATTGTGCAAATGTCCTGAAAACACAAAATTTGGCCGGTATTCCTGAATCTTATAATAGAGCTGTCGGTTACCCATACGTCCGCCAACTTTGACCTCGGCCGGAGGTTCGTGATGAAGCACCATCCACGGAGTTTGCTCTTTACGCTGTAGCCTAGCGCCTTCTTCCCAAAGATCATCGTGATTTTCGCCGCCGTCGAAATCATAGGGGATCGCCGTGACGACGAGTCCTCCACCGGGAGTCATCACCACATTGGTTCGCCGATCCGTCACAGTCCTATCATTTTCAAGGCAATCCATCCAATGCTCGGTCAAGATTTGGGGTAACACTTCCGATTGTTCCTGCCCAAAACTGCCCACCAAATCTCCAGCGCATGGTTTTCGAAGCGCCATGTTGTTGTGGTCATGGTTTCCGCTGCAGATAGCCAGCTGGCCTGGGAATTGAGAACACCACCGACGCAGCTCAAGCATCTGCGGAAGCAGACCATCCGCGCGGAATCCATCCATCAGGTCACCCGCCACTATGAATAGATCGGCGCGCTGCAAGAGCAACCAATCAAACCAGTCCCGACGTGAATGCAGATCCGCTGTGATGAGTATGCGCATTTTCGTTATATTGCAGGCAGTTTTTTGATTTCCATCCGCATCTTTTCAATTTCGAAGCGCGTGTAGATCTGATTCACCTCCTGCGTTTGATGACCAATGATTTTCATTCGCATTTCCTGAGAAACGTCGGCATTCGCCAGCGCGGAATTACTTGTGTGCCTGAGGGAATGAAACCCTCGGGCATAGAGAGCCTTCATTCCGTTGGCTGCCCGGCGAATCAGGCGGCGGTCGATCCCTGCATAGTCCATGATTGTCGAAAACTGGCTGGAAAGTCCGGTTTTTCCAGCAGTAGTGGTTTTGAAGAGGTTTGGGAAGATCGGCTCGCTGCGGTCTTTGGGGATTTTCCGGCTCTTTAACCATTGCATCAGGGTCGGGTGCAAGGGAACCTTCAGGGATTTGAGCTTTGACTTAGTTTTTTGGGGACGAAAGGTGACTGTTTCTAGATCCAAGTTCACGTTATTCCATCGAAGACGGGCGATGTCTCCAATTCTTGTCCCAACGTAATACCCGAAGAGAACCATCCCCGGCCAGTCTTCACAACGATTTAGACGGAGCCTAGGCTTCGAAGTTTTGGGACTGAATATGAGTGGATACCACCCGGGATCTCCGGCCTTTTCGAACAGAATTCTCACTTCTTCGGTCTCAAAAGGTTCGCGCTCGACGGAGTCGTCTTCGCGGAGGCGTTCGAGTCCACGTGCTGGATTGGCAAGGAGCACACCCTCCCTCACCGCGTCTTCAAACATCCCTTTAATATCGGCTGCGTAATGATTGGTGGTTCTTGCTGTTCTGGGTGGGGGCGGTTGATCAGGTTTGGCGTCTATTTTTTTCACTTTCTTTTTCGGCGCATCTGATTTCGCGATAGCTGCTCGTTTCCAACCCAATCTAATCTTGTCTCTGAATTCACGGACATCAGCCTTGCTGATCAACTCAAGTCGTCTGTCCGCCTTTTCATTGAGAAAAGCAAGGAAGGTCCTCACACTAGTGGCATACCGATCTCGGGTTGCTTTTTCCTTTGAGGCCTTTCTCCTCAGCCACTCTTCGGCCCATGATCGGACTGTGTAATTTTGCAACCCTGCACCCGTAGCATTTTGCAGCATTTCTGACATCAACTGTCGGACCATGGTCTCATTGAGTTCCCCTTTGGCCGCCGCTTTTTGTGCTTTGACCAGCAAATCGAGGTTAGCGCGGGTATCCTCCTCGGGCGTAACTGCAATTTTCTTTTCAAGCCCAGCGAACTGGAGCGCTACCGCCATCGCCTCGTCCTTATCTGTCTTCTTTGTCGATTTTTTCAGCCTACGGGTTCCTCCACCGGGCAGTGGGACGTCGAAGGCGGCAATCCAATAGCGGGATCCAGGTCGCAGATGTAGGGTGACACTCATGGGATGAGCGTAGCATAAGTGAGAACAAAGTGAGAACAAATTCTACTGCGATTACTGTTTTTACTGTCGGAAAAGCCCATAATATAAGGGAATTTCTCATTCTGACAATCGTGTGAATCGAATCCTGGGTTCGAGTCCCAGTCCTCGTACTTCTCTCCTGATCGCCGCAAATCTCCCGGCCTGATCACCCTTTGCCCCTGATCCGCCATGAAGCCAAGGACTGGGGCGAGAACCCTTGGGTTCGAACGCAGTCATCGCTCGTAGCGATGCGTCCCTTTTCCCGAAAACCGGAGGAGGTTTTCGCACTCCGCTTGGAGCGAGCGGAGCGAGCTCAACGCCCCCATCGCTCGTAGCGATGCGTCCCTTTTCCCGAAAACCGGAGGAGGTTTTCGCACTCCGCTTGGAGCGAGCGGAGCGAGCTCAATCCCAGTCCTCGTACTTCTCTCCTGATCGCCGCAAATCTCCCGGCCTGATCACCCTTTGCCCCTGATCCGCCTTGAAGCCAAGGACTGGGGCGAGAACCCTTGGGTTCCAACGCGATCATCACTTCTCAATCGTCCAAGAATCCTCGGCTAAATACTCGAGGACACGTTTTCTCAACTCATCGTCACCCTGGACGCCGACCAGATGGAAGCTCACGAAATCGACCACTCGCTGGTTCTTGAACCAATGCGCCTTCAGATCATGTCCACCGCCCTTGATGACCGCCAAGGCCATCGACCCACCCAAGTTCTGGTACTTGGTCTTCAGCAGCTCTGAATTCACCTCCAATGGCACCACCTTGTCGTTGTCGCCATGCAGGTGGAGGATCGGCACGCCTACCTTGGCCAGCGGTGCCAGCCGCTCTACAGGATTGTGATCCGCCAGCCTCGCCTCCAACTCTTTCTCCGTGAGTCCGTAGGCACCACAGGCTTTCGCCAAGCCCGGGTAGCTGCTCAGGTTGCACACCGGATAGATGCCCACGATCCCAGAGACGCACTGCGGATGCTCCACCGCCCAGTTGTAGAGCATCAATCCGCCACGGCTGCGCGCCAGCAGGCAGGGTTTGGCGGCCAATCCCCGTTTGTTCGTCATCTCCTCATAAAACGCCTGGTAGGCTTTAGTTCCGCCCGGGCTGCCGAAGGATTCGCCGACGTCGATACCGGCGATGGCAATGCCCTTGGCGATGAAATGTTCGAACATCCAGGTTTCCTCCTTACCCGGCAGACGCGGCAGCGTGGGCGCATACCAGACCCAGGGGGTCGGGCCCTGAACCTGCCCTGCGGGCCGGATCACGAATGCCTCGTGACCATCCACCACGAAAAGCTCACCGGGAAGCGGCAACACCTTGGCGGGTTTCTCCGCCGGGAACAGCTTGCGGAATGCCGCCGGATCGTCGGTGATCACGCCGTCCACGCCGAGTCCGGCATAATGCCTCATCCGCTCGGGTTCATTGATCGTCCACACCAGGTAGCGCAATCCGCTCTTGCGAAAGGCTCCGACAAACGCGGCATCCACATGTTGACGACCTTGGGCCGTCACCCCCTGCAGCCGGCTTTCGACCAGACGGGCCGCCAACTGCTCCGCCTTTTCCTGAGTGTCGATGCCTTTGAGGTCGGTGACCAAGAGCAAGGGCATGTCCGCCGGTGCCTGTTTGCGCAAGTAGGCGAGCGCCTCCATGTTCGTGCTCTGCAACATCACCTTCACACCGGAAATCGTCGACGATTGGACCTGCTTGAGCACTTGATCCAGATACGGCTCGGAACTCTCCTTGAGATCCAGCAACAGCGACTTGCCGGACACTGCCGCCAGCAAAGCCTGCTCGAGCGTGGGCACTTCATAGGCCGGTGTGAGCTCGTTGAGTTGCGCATGCGTCAGATCCTTCACCCGGCGACCCTTGATCTCGGGATCATGAAACAAGATCAAGACGCCATCGGCGGACAGCCGCACATCCAGTTCCACCACATCGGCTCCCGCCTTCCATGCTCCTTGGATCGCCGCCACCGTGTTGTCCGGATGGTGGATCGAATCGCCACGGTGCGCGATCGCCACCGCCGCCACCGCCGGCATCGCCGTCAACAGCATCAGACCCAGAATCCACCGGGGCATCCTGAGGCCACGTCGCCCGTCCCGAGGTTTTTCCAAGCGTGCTGTTGTCATCATCGGCTAATCTTCCAACTGAGGATTCATGCGCACCTTGACCAAGCCGCTGTCGAGCCAGTCGTTGTGGCCACCGGGCAATGACTGGAAACGCGCTTGCGGCACATGATCCGCCAGATTCCTGGCATGGGCGATCGGAATCACCTGATCCTGCTCGGCCGCATAGATCTCGACCGGTCCGGCATAGGATCGCAAGGACTCGATGTTGTTCCAGTCGGCCTCCAGCACCATACTCACCAGCCAGCCGGGGAAGTGGCGCTTTGCCACATCCTTCATCACATCGAATGGCACAATCAGCACCAACTGGTCCGGCGGCGGCGACTGCGAGGCCAACACACAGGCCGGGCCGCTGCCGATCGACTCGCTGCACACGCCGATCTTGCAATCCGGATATTGCTGTCTGAGCAGCGTGTAGGCCTCGACCGCCGCCTCATCGAAGGCAGTGCGCGACGGCATACCGGAGCGCTGACCGTAACCCGGATACTCCAACACATAAACCGCATCCCGCTCGGAAAACGCATCCATCGCCCCCCAACGCATCACCGCTTGTCCGCCGTTGCCGTGCAGCATCAACCAGACATGCTCAGGCGCATCGACCGCTCGTTTCCAACCGATCACGCGGTCTTCATGCCGCCACTCCACCAAGCCATTCTGGATCTCCCGGTGGGTGGGAAAGAACAACAGCGGCCTCTGGACCACCCCGCAGCGGCAAAGGGTCAACAAC
>JACCDY011391048.1_pt1 | contig 58207 bp, 52 predicted proteins | sample 7446391 | NCBI WGS metagenome assembly JACCDY01 (sample SAMN15323451, study PRJNA562643) | freshwater metagenome | isolation source: river surface water | place: USA:Blue River Watershed | collected 2017-08-18
GCACGTTGGTCACCTTTGTTGTGCCTTGGTTTACGACCAGCTTCGTCGCTGGCTGACCGTTCGCGGTCACAACGTAACTCTGGTGCGCAACGTCACCGACATTGACGACAAGGTTCTAGACAACGCCAAGCAAACAGGTCAGCAGTGGTGGGCACTGGCTTACAGATACGAGCTGGAATTTAATAGCGCGTACTCAGCGCTGGGCATTCAGGCTCCAACTTATGAACCGCGAGCAACCGCTGCAATTCCGGAAATGATTGAAATCATTCAGCGCCTGATTGATAACGGATACGCCTATGTTGCCGACGATGGTTCGGCGAATGTTTATTTTTCAGCCGGCAAGTGGGCAGACTACGGCGAGCTGACCAATCAGCGAATCACCGAGATGGAATCATCGGACGATGGCGAGCAGCGCGGCAAGCGCGAGTCGCATGATTTTGCTCTTTGGAAAGCGCACAAGCCTGGCGAACCAGAATCTGCTTCCTGGCACACGCCGTTCGGCGACGGCAAAGGTAAAGGTCGCCCTGGTTGGCACATTGAGTGCTCGGCCATGTCAACAAAATACTTGGGCACCAAGTTTGATATTCACGGTGGCGGGTTAGACCTAAGGTTCCCGCATCACGAAAATGAATTGGCTCAGTCCCGAGCTGCCGGCGATGAATTCGCCAACTACTGGCTGCACAACGGCTTGGTCAATGTTTCCGGTCAAAAGATGTCAAAGTCTTTGGGCAACTCCATTTTTGCCAGCGATCTTCTGGCTGCCGGTCGCGGCATTGCGGTGCGCTACTACTTGGGCTCGGCGCATTACCGCAGCGTATTGGATTACCACGAGGGCGTGCTTGACGAAGCCGAATCGGCAGTATCGCGAATTGAAACCTTCATTGACAGAGCCACCCGCCGACTGGCAGGCACAAAGTTTGCCGCCGAGCCAGTGGCGGCAGCGCAACTGCTATCGGTGTTGCCGGCTGAATTTGTAAGCGCCATGGATGACGACCTGGCCATGCCAGCGGCGCTGGCTGCACTGCACGAAACCGTTCGCGGTGGTAATTCCAGTTTGGACGCCGAGGATCTTCCAGCAGCAGCTAATGCGCTGGTCGCGGTTCACGCAATGACCGAGGTGCTGGGAATTAATCCACAGGCTTGGCAAGCGGCCGCGCACTCTGGCACAACCGGTGGTGCTGCGAAAGACGAGGCGCTAGAAACTTTGGTGGTTAGCTTGATCGCCGAACGAGACGCGGCCCGTGCTGCAAAAGACTTTGCGCGATCAGACGCAATTAGAGATCAACTTAAGGCAGCGGGCATCGTGCTCGAGGATGCTGCCGACGGAACCCATTGGAGTGTTAGTTAATGGCTGGAAAACCAGGTCGCCCAGGAGCGGCAAAAAGTAAAAAGGGCGGCAAGGTTGGTTCCGGTGGAAACAACAAGCAGCGTCTGGAAGGCCGCGGGCCAACCCCAAAGGCTGAGGATCGCAAGAACCACAAGGCTTTCAAGGCAAAGCAGGCCGCTGAGCGCAAGGCTGCAGCTCTTGGAATCAAGATTGTTGGTAAGGGTGCCGGTAACTCTTCAACCGCTCGAAAGTTTGCATCGGAGCTAGACCCAAAGATCGCCAGCGCCAGAACCGGTAAGGCTGCGCCACGCGCCGCTGCCGGTCGCGCCGGTGCAGCGGCTGGTCGCGCGGGTACCTCAGGAGCAGCACGCGGAACCGCTGGAACTCGCGATGGTGCCCGCCGCGGTGAATTCTTAGCACCGGGGCAGCGCACCGCTGGTGCAGCCGGTGCGGCTAAACGTGCCGGTCAGCGAGTAGCTAAAGCTGAGAATGCATCAGAGGTTTTGTCTGGTCGTAACTCGGTACTTGAAGCGTTGCGTTCAAAGGTTCCGGCAACCGCTTTGTTTATAGCCACTCGCATTGAAATGGATGAGCGCGTAAAAGAAGCCATCAAGATTGCAGCTGCTCGCGGTGTTCCCGTTACCGAGCTAACCCGCCCTGAGATTGACCGAATGACCGGTTTTGATTCGGTGCACCAAGGGATTGCACTTCAGGTTCCGCCATACAAGTACCAGCACCCAATGGAGCTGCTAGATCTAATTCTTTCTCGCGGACAGAAACCACTGTTGGTGGCGCTGGATGGAATCACCGATCCTCGAAACCTGGGTGCAATCATTCGTTCGGTGGCTGCCTTTGGCGGTCAGGGAGTGATTTTGCCGCAGCGTCGTTCAACCGGTGTGACCGCATCGGCTTGGAAGACATCAGCCGGAGCGGCCGCCCGTATTCCGGTGGCCCTAGCTGCAAACCTAAACGCAACTTTGAAGGATCTGAAGAAGCGCGGTTGCTTCATTGTTGGTCTTGACGGTGGCGGAGACATGAGCCTGCCAGAATTCTCACTTGGCACCGAGCCGCTGGTGCTGGTGGTTGGATCTGAGGGCAAAGGTTTGTCTCGTTTGGTGACTGAAAACTGCGACGCGGTGGTTTCGATTCCAATTACCGGAGACACCGAATCGCTAAACGCAGGAATTGCGGCCAGCGTGACTCTTTACGAAGTTTCAAAGCGTCGCGCGGCGATAGCCAAAGGTAAAAAGTAGAACCAAAAAATTCCCCTCGAGTGATCGAGGGGAATTTTTTATGCACGCTTGCTTGCCAACATCAGGCCATCGCCCGCGGTGGATAGTGCTGAAACAAAATCATCATTGTTGCTGAAGAAACGCAGGACGTCTCGGTAAATTGCCGTGGCATCATCACGCATCGCTGGGTCTGGCACTCGGTCACGCCAAAGCGCGTGTGCAATTGCAACCACTCCACCCGGGCGCAACAAACGCGATGCTTCGTGCAGCTGCTCCTCTAGGGTTTCGCGGTCCGCATCAAGAAAAACTAAGTCATAGGCAGCATCGGCCATGTTGCTCATCACGTCAATTGCCCGCCCGTGAATTACTCGAGTTCGATTCGCTTGAATCTTGGCCTCGTTGAAAGCGCGCTTGGCAATCATCTGGTTTTCTGTCTCTGAGTCAATCGTGGCAAGCACGGCCTGCGATGATCCACTTAATAACCACAACCCAGATACACCGGTTCCGGTGCCGGCTTCAACAATGGCTTTAGCACCGAGCGCCGAGGCAAGCATTGCCAGCTGAGCACCGACTGCTGGGGTAATGCATTCAACTCCCAGTTCTTCGGCGCGGCCTCGGGCATCGCGGAATACTTCAGATTCGGTCGCAAAGTCTTCTGCGAACTTCCAGCTTGTGATTTTGTCTACCATGGGACTCCTTGGCTTACAGCATAAAGCGCGAGCGGGGCAATGCCCTGCATAGAAGAGGTAACCTAAAAGGGTGTTTGGACTAAGCGGCGAGAAACTCCTGATCCTGGGGCTGATTGCCGTATTCATTTTGGGGCCAGACCGTCTGCCGCACTACGCGCAGCAGTTGGCGCGCTTTGCTAAGTCGGCGAAGCGAATGGCCGATGGCGCCAAAGACCAACTCTCTAATGAGATCGGCGAGGAGCTGGACTGGAAGAAGCTTGACCCGCGTCAGTATGACCCGCGCAGAATTATTCGTGAAGCGCTGGCTGAAGATGTGGTTTCCGCACCAAACGCCACCGCGCTCAATAAGCCAAAGACTCAGCTGCAGCCAAAGTTGGCCCCTGGCGAGCAGGCCCCGTTTGATTCTGAAGCCACTTGATGGCTTCAGACCTAGGCTCTGCGAGGCAACTTAGTTTTTCTACTTGAGTCGCTTTAGCATCATGCGCATCAGCGGCGCCATGCGGTTGTAATCCTTGGCTCTGCTTGGCAACTTGATTGCTCCGCGAGCTACACCAATGGCCTTGGCTTCGGTGAAGCGCAACAGCCCACCCGGACCGTTTCGACGACCCTGACCCGATGATTTGAATCCACCCATCGGTGTCTCCATTGAAGCAAAGGTTGCGCGGAACCCTTCGTTGATGTTGACGCTTCCCGCATTGAGTTTCTCGGCTACCTTGATGGCCTCGCGCTCCGGTCCAACCACCGATGCGTTGAGACCGTAATCGGTGTCGTTTGCCATTTTGATTGCATCGTCTAGATCTTCATAACCCTCGACATCAACCACCGGACCAAAAACTTCTTGACGATACATGCGAGCATTTTGGTTCACATTTGTAATCACGGTTGGCGAGTAAAAGTAGGGGCCGGTCTCGGTAAGTTGCTTGCCGCCGGCAACCACGGTTGCTCCGGTGCTGACGGCATCGTCGATAAAGCCCATCATGCGCTGAAGTTGGTTGTATCCGGTCAGTGACCCAATGTCCATGCTGAAGTCGTTTGAGCGACCAACGGTTAGTGACTCGGTGCGCTTTGCAATTTCAGCCAAGAATTCATCTTTGATTCGATTAGGCACGTAGACGCGCTCGATAGAAACACAGAGTTGCCCGGCGGAACCAAACGCACCGGCAATTGCAATTTCGGCCGCTCGCTTAATGTTGGCGCCTTCCAGAACAATGAGTGGATTCTTGCCGCCAAGCTCAAGCGAGCAACCAATCAGTCGCCTCGCCGCGCGTTCGGCAACCTTGCGGCCGGTGGCGGTGGAGCCGGTGAAGGCAACGTAGTCAACATTGTCGGTGATTGCATTACCCACGGTCTCGCCGTCACCCACAACTACTGTCCATAGCTCGGCGGGAATTCCCGCTTCTATGGCAAGGTGACGAGCAAACAAAACTGTGAGCGCGGTTTGATTGTCAGCCTTTTGAATCACGGCATTACCGGCAATTAGCGCCGGTAAGACATCAAGCATGGTGAGGGCAAGCGGGTAATTCCAAGGGGTGATGATGCCAACCACGCCAACCGGTACCTGATCAACATAGGTTCGGGTCAGTACGGGAACGCCCGGCTTGGTTTTGCGGCGAGCAAGATATTTTGGTGCAATGCGAGCGTAGTAACTGGCCGAGGCAATAGCACCAGCGGTTTCTTCAAAGGCATGCGCACGAGACTTTGCGGTTTCAAGTTGCAACAGATCAAGCAACTTGGTTTCGTCTTCTAACAGCAGCGCGTGAAGTTCAACTAGCAACTTTGAACGCTCGGCCACCGGAGTCTTTGCCCAGTCGCGCTGGGCCACGCGCGCTGCCTCAATTGCTGACTCAACCTGAGCCACGCTCATTTGCGGAAGGTCGTAAATCTTTTTCCCGTTGGCCGGATTCATCACCGGAACGGTATCGGGGTTGGCAGGAAGATGGGCGACTAGGGCCTGGATGCTGGTTTCACTCACAGGCTAACTCTAAGCTTTTTGCCGGCCAGTCCGATCTTGTCTTGGCTAATCTTCAGAGCAATTTCACCGATGGCACTCGCTGCCGGGTCGGCAGGGTCGCTGAGCACGATGGGGTTTCCGGCATCAGAGCCTTCGCGAAGCGGAATGCTCAGCGGGATCTGGCCCAAGACCGGCACCGGACTGCCAGACAAAGTGGTCAGCCGTGCGGCAACATCTTCGGCACCGCCACTGCCAAAAATCTCAAGTCTGCTGCCGTCTGGCTGTACCAACCAACTCATGTTCTCAATAACTCCAAGAATGCTCTGTCCGGTTTGCAGGCCAACCGCGCCCGAGCGTTCGGCAACTTCGGCGGCAGCCATTTGCGGAGTGGTGACCACGATGGTTTTTGCGGTTGGCAAAAGCTGACCAAGGCTAATGGCCACGTCTCCGGTACCAGGTGGCATGTCGATCAGTAAAAAGTCCAGATCGCCCCAGTAGACATCGCACAAAAACTGCTCGATGGCGCGATGTAACATTGGGCCGCGCCAAGCAACCGGTTTGTTGTCATCCAGAAACATACCGATTGAAATTACCTTTACGTCAAAGGCAACCGGCGGCAAAATCATTTCGTCGACCCGGGTTGGTTTGTCCTTTATGCCAAGCTGACCTGGAATTGAGAAACCAAAAATATCTGCATCTACTAGACCGACGCGAAAACCTTTGTCGGCAAGTGCCACGGCAAGATTGGCCGTCACCGATGACTTACCCACGCCACCCTTGCCCGAACCAACCAGGTAGACACGCGTCAGGGTATCGGTGTCAAAAGGATTTTGACGAGGAGCTTTGCCGTTGCGCAGTTTGGCCTTTAGTGCATCGCGCTCTGTTTGATTCATCACGGACATGGTCACGGTGGATTCAAATTCTGCAACCGCAGCTCGCACGTCAGCTTCAATTCTTTGCGCCGCCGGGCAGCCGGCCACGGTGAGTTTTACGGTGACGTTGTTTTCTAAAATCTCAACCATGTCAAGGTCGGTGATTGGCAGTCGGAGCTCTGGGTCTATGACTTTGTCGAGCGCACGCTTAATCGCGCTTTCGCTCATCAACAATCTCTTTCAGAAGATCGCGCAGTTCATCACGCACGAAATCTTTGGTGGCCAAATCTTCAATCGCAATGCGCAGCGCAACAACTTCACGGGCAAGGTACTCGGTGTCGGCGAGGTTGCGCTCGGCACGCTGACGATCTTGCTCAAACTTCACGCGATCGCGGTCATCCTGGCGGTTTTGAGCCAACAAGATTAGGGGAGCGGCGTATGATGCCTGCATTGACAAAATCAGTGTCAACAGAGTGAAGTTGGTGGCGCGTGGGTCAAACTGCGCGGACTCTGGAGCCAAAGTGTTCCAGGTAAGCCAAATGGCAACCACAACGGTCATACCAATAAGGAATGCTCCGGTGCCCATTGCGCGGGCGAATGATTCCGAAGCGCGACCAAAACGCTCCTGATCAATGGTGATTTTTGGAACCAGGCGCGCACGCTTACTAATTGGACGATCCAAACGAATCTTGACCTTAGCCATTAGTGCACCTCCTCTTCGGTTCGCCAGTCATCAGGCAGTAGGTGGTCTAGAACGTCATCCACGGTAACCACACCAATTAATCGGTGTTCATCGTCAACAACGGGCAGCGCCACAAGGTTGTAGTTTGCAAAAGTTCGGTGAATTACTGAGATGTGAGTGTCGGCCTTAACTGGCTCCAGCTCAACATCAAGCAGCACGCTCAAACGTTCGTGCGGTGGGTAGCGCAGCATCTTTTGGAAATGCACTGTGCCCAGGTATCGACCCGTTGCAGTTTCGTAAGGTGGCAAAGTAACAAACACCGATGCCGCAAGCACTGGTGAAACTTCTTTTTTGCGGATCATCGCCATGGCTTCGGCAACCGTTGCGTCGGCCGCACAAATAATTGGCTCTGTGGTCATCAAACCACCAGCGGTGAATTCGTCAAACTGCATCAACATACGAATGTCTTCAGCTTCTTCTTCATCCATCAGATCAAGAATTGCTTCGCTTCGCTCCTCAGGCAGATTCGCCATCAAGTCCGCGGCGTCATCGGGTTCCATCAAATCAAGCACCTCAGCGGCACGCTCGTCATCAAGTTCAGCGATGATGTCAATCTGCTCTTCTTCAGGTAGCTCTTCAAGCACATCGGCTAGACGTTCGTCATCTAGTTCTTCGGCAACCTCAAGCATGCGCTCGTCTGGCAGATCCAAAAGCGCCGAAGCAAGGTCGGCAGGGCGAAGTTCCGAGTAGGTCGCAATCAACTGCTGTGCGGTCTGACCCTCGTCACCCTCGTGCTCTTCAGAAATCTGTTCCCAGGATGCAAAAACCGTTGCGCCGCGGGCAAAAGGCGAGGCAGAGGTCTTTGGGCGGCGAAGGAAAAGTTCGCTTACGGTCCATTCCTTGTTTTTGCCCTGCTCGATGGCTAGGTCCTCGATATTTGCTGAGCCGGTGCCGTCTAGCAGGCGCACCTTGCGACCCAGCATTTGGGCAATTACGCGAAGTTCCTGACCGTGCTGAGTGAATCGGCGAAGGTCAATCAAGCCGGTGGTGATTACCTGGCCGGCAGAAATTGAGGTGACTCGGGCGATTGGAACGAATACTTTGCGGCGGCCGCTGATTTCAACCAGCATGCTGGTGGCCTTTGGTGAACCCGATTTACGGTACGCCACAAGAACGTCAATGACTTTTCCAACGCGGTCTCCCGCTGGGTCAAAGACGCCACAGCCAGCCAATCTGGCGATAAATACTCTCGAAGCGCTCACCTTACAACCTTAGACGAGAGGTTGAAGGCGTGCCAGAATGAGTTTTGTGAACAATAAGCGAACCCCACGAAACCAGCCAGCAGTGATGCCACAGGGCGAAGTAATTGCAAATTTCAAGCAGTACAACGAGGCATTGGCCTACGTGGACAATCTGCTGAAACACAACTTTCCAGCTGGTTCGGTGGCAATTGTGGGTTCTGACCTTCGCACCGTTGAGCGAATCCGAGGAAAAGTAACCTACGCAAGACTGGCCATCGGTGGTGCCGTCACCGGTTCTTGGGTTGGTTTGGCCTTTGGGTTAATTTTTGGCGGTAGCTCAGCAACCACTCAGGCGGAATTTGTTTCTGCTTCAGCTGGCATCGGCCAGTCCGTGGTGATTGGTGCTGGCCTTGGAATGCTGTTCAATGTGATTCGCTATTCCATGTCACGTAACAAGCGCGGGTTCGTCTCGCAGTCAAGCGTGGTTGCGTCCAAGTATCAGGTTCAAGTGCCGGCCGCGCTGGCCGATCAGGCTCGCGCGGTGCCTGACCATACGGCCGTCGAAGCTAAATAAATTTAGCCAACCACTTTTCGACATCTTTTGATTTACGCGGTAGTGCCGCGGTCAAATTTTCAACGCCGCTCTTGGTAACCAATACGTCGTCTTCAATTCGCACACCAATGCCACGATATTCCTTTGGCACCGATAGGTCGTCTTGGTGAAAGTAAAGTCCCGGCTCAATCGTGAAGATCATGCCCGGCTGCAAGATGCCGTCCATATACATTTCGCGGCGGGCCTGCGCGCAGTCATGAACATCAAGCCCTAGGTGATGGCTGGTGCCGTGCACCATCCAGCGGCGGTGCAGTTGCACATCTTGCTTCATCGATTCCTCGGCAGAGATGCCAATAAGGCCCCACTCGGCGGTTTTCTTGGCAATCACGTTCATTGCTGCCTGGTGGACATCACTGAATTTCACACCCGGCTTGGCGACCTTGAACGCGGCATCCGCCGCTTCCAGCACCGCGTCGTAAATCTTGCGTTGGATGTGGGTGAATTTTCCAGACACCGGCAGGGTCCTGGTGACATCCGCCGTGTAAAGGCTGTCTACCTCAACACCTGCGTCTAGCAGAATCAAATCGTTTTTATTTACCGGGCCATCGTTGGTGATCCAGTGCAGGGTACATGCGTGTGGCCCAGAGGCGGCGATGGTGTCGTATCCAAGTCCGTTCCCATATATCCGGGCCTCGGCATAAAACGCTGTCTCAACGATGCGTTCTCCGCGCTGATGACCAACTGCTTGCTTTAAGCTTTTGGCTGCAGATTCAAAACCCTGCACCGATGCCGCAACGGCCTTGCGCATTTCGGCAATCTCGTAGGAGTCTTTTACCAAACGCAGTTCAGATACAAATTGCGCTAGCTCGGCATCTTTATTTAGGTTCCGAATTTTTTCTTTTGGCAGCGTCTTCAGAAATGCCTTGTATGAAGTTAAGGAGCGGGTCTGAATATCTAGCAGAGCCGAAACTTGCTTCAGGCTGGGACGCTTGCCAACCCAAAACTCTCCGATAGCGGCGTTTGCAAAAAACTCATCACTGTCGTGGCCTGCAGTCTCGCGAAGAAAAATCATGGACTTAGATGGCTTGCCGCGAGCGTCAATTACTAAGACCGAATCAGGAACAGTTGCCGAGCCCCAGCCGGTCAGGTGAGAAAACGCGCTGTGAGCGCGATACATATAATCGGTGTCGTTTGAGCGAACCTTTGCTGCACCCGCTTCGAAGACTAGAATCTGGCCTTTGAATTTTTTTGCGACCGCATCGCGGCGGGCGGATGCATATTTAGCCACCGCAGATTTTTTTGGGAGTGAATCTTTTTGTTTCGCCCAGTTGGCGCCCATGTATTCAAGGAATTTGCGATTCTGCGGAGTGCGGGTTCTCATTCCTTTATTCTGGCACTGCTTTATCCTGTGATCATGGCAACTATTGACCTGCACTCGCACTCCAACCGCTCAGACGGCAAAGAGTCGCCGACAGAGGTCTTTGAGCATGCGGCAGCTGCTGGAGTGAATGTGTTGGCGCTGACCGATCACGACACCACCACCGGTTGGGCAGAGGGTGCAGAGGCTGCGGCCCGATTGGGAATTGGCTTTGTGCCTGGCATTGAGGTAACCACGCGTGCCAAGGTTCGCGTTGGCGAGCGTGACCGATTTATCAGCGTGCACATGTTGGCTTATTTGCCCGACCCACAGTACAAACCTCTCGCCGACGAATTGCATGACACCGTGGGTTCACGTGAGATTCGTGCGATGGGCATCACAGACAAGCTAGCCAAGGATTTTCCGATTACCTGGGATTTGGTTTTAGAAATGCTGGAAGATGGCGCAACCATTGGTCGCCCGGCAATTGCTGATGCGCTGGTTAAGTTGGGCGTGGTTGCCGATCGCGCCGAGGCGTTCAGGGGAGTGCTCGACAAGCACGGCCCCTATTACATAGCTACAGACACCACCGATACCTTCGACGCCATCAAGTTAATTCGCGAAGCTGGTGGTGTGCCAATAATTGCTCACCCATTGACCGATGTTGGTGCTAATGCATCTCGCGGTGATTTGCCAGAAGAGCACTTTGAAAAACTAATTGATGCCGGACTGATGGGATTTGAGGTCTACCACCGCGAAGTGCCAGAGGTTGCCCGCGAATGGTTGTTAATGCTGGCGCGTAAACACGATTTGATTCACACCGGCTCTAGCGATTACCACGGTGTGCATGGCAAACCGAATCGCCTTGGTGAAAACACCACCGCTCCAGAAATGTTTGAAAGAATTTTGGCAGCGGGTACCGGTTCAAAAGCAATTTTGTAGCAGAAGGTCAGAGAAAAAATGGCAGAAAAAGTTATGGGACCAAAGTCTTACTTTCCATCGATTGAAAAGAAGTATGGCAAACCCATCGAACACTGGATGAAGTTGCTCAAGGCAACCAAGAGCATGAAGCATATGGAAGCGGTGAACTGGTTAAAGACCGAACATGAAATTGGTCACGGTCACGCCAACGCCTTAGTTGCGGTTTACCGCCAAGAAAACGGGCTTAGTTAGCGGCCGGTTTTCCGCCTTTAGTGCGGTTGCGCTGACGCGGTGGACGCTTGTGTTCGCCACCTCCGTGTGACTCAGTCTTTGGCGCATCCGACTTAGGTGCATCTCCGTTTGACTTGTGAGGGCGATCGCCTCCGCGGTGACGGCTCTTATCTCCACGACCAGCACCATCTTTGTGGTTTCTACCGGCTTGCCCACCCGCGCGACCAGAGTTACCGCGAGGCTTCTCATCATCACCAGGCTTCCAACCCTCAGGTCGCTTGCTCTTAGCGATGCGCCCCTTGGTACCAGCGGGAATTTCTAGATCCTTAAACAGGTGGTCTGAGCTTGAGTAGGTCTCGGTTGGGTCTGGTTGACCAAATTCCAAAGCGGTGTTGATGTGAGTCCAGCGAGTCAGGTCCTCCCAGTCAACGAAGGTCACGGCAATACCGGTGCGTCCTGCGCGACCGGTGCGACCAACGCGGTGCAGGTAGGCCTTCTCGTCCTCTGGAATTGTGTAGTTGATCACGTGAGTTACATCGTCAACATCGATACCGCGAGCGGCGACTTCGGTGGCAACCAAAATATCTTTTTTACCGGCGCGGAATGCAGCCATCGAGCGCTCCCGTGCTTCTTGCGTCATGTCTCCGTGCAGTGCGCAGGCGTTAAAGCCGCGATCAATAAGTTCTTCCGAAACCTTTGACGCTTGACGCTTGGTCTTGGTGAAGATTACGGTCTTGCCGCGACCTTCGGCTTGCAGAATGCGGCCAACCACTTCATCTTTATCCAGCGCGTGCGCACGGTAGATGAATTGCTTAATGTCGGCCTTGGTCTGGCCTTCATCGGGGTCATTGGTGCGAATGTGCACCGGGCGGTTCTGGTATTTGCGAGCCATGGTCACGATGGTGCCTGGCATAGTAGCCGAGAACAACATGGTCTGGCGACCATCTGGTGTGTAGGCAAAAAGTTTTTCAACGTCCGGCAGGAAGCCAAGGTCAAGCATTTCGTCTGCTTCATCAAGAACCATGAAACGAATGTTGCTCAAGTCCAGAAGTTTCTGCTTAGAAAGGTCAATCAAGCGACCCGGGGTGCCAACAATAACCTGCGCACCAGCATTGATTTCGGCAACCTGATCTTCGTAAGACTTTCCACCGTAAATTGCGGCCACCTGAGTCGAGCGGTTTGCAGATGCCAGCTTTAGGTCGTCGGCAACCTGGATGGCAAGTTCGCGAGTTGGAACTACTACCAGCGCCTTTGCCCCAGGCTCTGGATTGATTCCAAGGCTCTGCAACAGTGGCAAACCAAAGCCAAGAGTTTTACCGGTACCGGTTTTTGCCTGGCCGATGATGTCTTGGCCAGTTAGAGCAAGCGGAATAGCCTGTTCCTGGATTGGAAACGGACTGGTGATACCTCGGCTCTCGAGGGCATCAACGATGTCCTGATCAATGCCTAATTCCTTGAAATTCAAAATGCTCCTAAGTCTTGACCAGTCTAGCCGTCGGGTTATCCTTGTTGACGTGTTCGAATGGCTGAAGCGTCTACGTACCACCGCCCGCAATTTCACATTGCCAGCGCGTGAGGAGCGAGGCGCACGCAACACCGAAAAGGTGAACCTCAAGCCATACACCCCGGAACCTAAGGTTTTTCTTGGCCAGTTGGCGTATCTGCAGCTAAGCCAGTTTGAAATTTTGACCAGTGAATTGAAGTATTCACCCAACACGCAGTACAAGGCGGAATTAGGTGAGGCTGCGGCCAAGAGTTTTGAAAAGTACCGCGCCATCTCTAAGAAGATTGCCGCCATGGGAATTGATCCCACCGATGCAATGGACCCGTTCGTTGAACGCATCGAAACTTTTCACTCTCGCACCAACGGGCTTGATTGGTACGAGACAGTAATCAAGATTTATTTGGTTTCTGGACTACTCGATGACTTTTACCGTCGTTTGGCAATTGGGTTAGACCCAATTACCCGCGCCGAGGTAGAGAAAGCACTTAAGGACACAAAGTTTGAAGCGTTCGCCAAGAAAGTTTTGATTGAGTCAATGGCGCGTGATGCGCAACTGGGTTCACGTCTAGCGCTGTGGGGCCGCCGAATCATGGGCGATGTGTTACTTGAGCTGCGTGCGGCATTTGACAATCGCAAGCTCGCAGGAATCGCGAAAACCAAGAAGTTGACTATAGAAGAAGAGCGTGCGGTTAACCTGGCGTCTTACTCAAAACTTGAGCCATTGATCACCGAACTTATCGGTGCTCACACAATGCGCATGGACGCGCTTGGCCTAACTGCCTAATTCGTAAATTCGCTTAGGCGCTCAGAATTACTGCGTCGTCTTTGTTTGAATTATCTTTTTTAGCGGCGGGCTTCAGTGACTTTCCGGCCGCGCGACGCTTATCGATGTATTTAGCACCGAACCAAATAGCCGCAGGCATGCCAAGCATCACAATTAGCCAAATCCAAACCTGGTCGTAGTGCAGGCCTACCCAGGTTCCGATAATCCAAAGCAAGCTTCCAGAGATAACACCCAGGGCAGTTGGCACCAGGGATCCATAGTTTTCGCTTTTTACGCCCACGTATGGAGCGACCAGGCCAAGAATTACTGCGTAAATTGCAATAAAGAGCACATTAAGAAGTGAGATGAAATCCATTAGGCAATAAATCCAACTCGACGGGTTTCTTCCTCGCCGATTTCTACGTAGGCGAGGGCATCAGTCGGAACCACGAACAGGCGCCCCTTGTTGTCAACTAGCTTCAACACTTTTGCGCCGGCTTCAAGCGCCTGGGCAACAACTGATTCAACCTCGGCGGCAGACTGTGCCGACTCGAAGCTGATCTCACGCGAGCTTTGGCGGATGCCGATTTTGATGTCCATCGCAGACCTTTCGTTTACCTGACAAGATTACGACACCTTCGCGACCGGCTGTGCCAGAAATGTCACTCTCGCAGGGTAGTTTTGAGCGCATGAGGGTGACTACGGTTTTTGCGTCTCCGGGCGCGGGCAAAACAACCGAGGTCAAACGCCGGTTCTTAAGCGCCATTGAATCTGGCCTCACACCAGATCAGGTTTTGGTGATCGCGGCCAGCCGTGAGGCAGCCAACACTCTGCGCGATGATCTAGCGCTCAGCCTGCAGCAGGCAGTTCCTGGCTCACTCGCTCGCACACTGAGCTCATTTGCCTATGCGGTACTACGGGTCAAGGCCATTGCGGCTGGAGAGGTGCCCCCTGAACTAATCAGCGGAAGTGAGCAGGATCGAATTCTGGCCGAAATCATCAATGGACGGTTGGCGGTAGGAATTGGTGATGCTTGGCCCAAGCAGATACATGCCCAGGTTATGCAACTAAACGGCTTCCGTGCCGAACTGCGAGACCTTATCACAGCCTGTCTAGAGCACGGTGTGAACCCCGATGAACTTAGCGGCCTTGGTAGACAGCACCAGAAACTGGAGTGGACAGCCGCGGCTGAGCTGCTCGAAGAGTACCTTCAGAAATTGTCGGCAGTTGAGTTCGAAAGTCGATACGACACGACCATGTTGCTTCGTGAAGCTGCCGATTGGCTAAGTGCGCTCGCCGAATGGCCAAAGGCAATTGCTGAAGTCAAATTAGTTTTAGTTGATGATGCCCAAGAACTAACTCCGGCTTCAAGCTATTTTTTGAAGTCACTGGCCGCTCGCGGCGCAGATCTAGTTTTAGTAGGCGACCCCGATGCATCCACGCTTGGTTTTCGTGCCGCTGATCCAAGAGCGATGAGTAATTTGGCGCAAGAAATAGCTCAGTTGCACGGCGTGAATGTAGAAGAAATATTTTTGCAACCGCAACATGCAATTCGTACGCCGGCGATATCGCGTGTTCTATCAAAAATTAGTGCTCAAATTGACACCGCACGTGCTGGGCGTCAGCGCAAGGGCCTAAATCCAAAGCAAGAACTAGTTGATGAAGACACGATGGGGGTTGAGGGCCATGTTTTCAATCAGCCACAGGAAGAGGTTGCTTGGTTAGCTAGGCGGCTTCGAGAACTTCATCTCTACGAGGGAATCGACTGGAACGAGATGGCCGTGGTGGCTCGATCAAGAAACCAACTCGAGCAACTGGCTGTTGATCTAGCCCACGAATCCGTGCCGGTTTCCGTTGCAGGAGCACAGAGCGCACTGCGCGATGAATTTGGTTCAAGAATCTTGTTGCGACTTGCCGATGTTTTATTACACCAGCGACCTATCGATGCGAGACTGGCCGTGGAGCTGCTTAGTTCACCGCTTTGTGGCTTGGATTCACTTGGTCTGCGCAGGCTTAGACGTGGATTGCGTCGCGAAGAGTTATTGGCTGATGGACTCCGCAATAGCGACGAGCTCTTAGTTGCCCTCTTCGATGCGGTCGGCTCTGTTGTCACCGTGAAGAGTCAAGAGGGGAAAAAGGTTGATCGGTTTCTAAAGAATTATTTCGCTGCTGCCAAAATTGCCAGTGACCCAAACCAGAGCATTGAAGACTTGCTCTGGCAGATTTGGGACTCATCAGGATTGGCAAAATCTTGGCAGGAACTTTCCCGCGGAATCGGTGAGGTTGCCCTTCAGGCGAATCGAAACCTTGATTCAGTAGTTTCTTTATTTGCGGCTGCCAATCGCTATGCGGAACGAAACCCCGGCGGTGACCCACGGGTTTTTGTAGATCAACAACTGGCCTTGGGTTTGCCAGAAGACACCTTGGCTCTGAACGATTTACAGAACCGTTCCGTGCTGCTGCTAACTCCGTCGGGTTTAATCGGTCGTCGCTTCCGGGTGGTGGCTACACCGCAGTTGGTTGAAGGTGTCTGGCCAAATTTACGTCCTAGATCTTCGCTGCTGGGAGCCACGCTTCTTGACGCTTTGATGTCTAGGCGAATTGATGATGTCAAACAGTTGCAGCGCTCTGAATTACCCGATGAATTGCGCATGCTGCACAAGACCGTTGGGTCTGCCAGCGAGCGATTGCTAATCTCGGCAACGAACACTGAAGACAATCAAATCTCTCAATTTATCGGCTTGATGCTTGGTCAGATTCCTGAGACAAGAACATTCAATTCAAATTCACTTACCCTGCGTGGAATGGCTGGAGCTCTGCGCAGAAAGTTAGCAACCACTCAAGATTCGGCAGAGCAAAGTTATGCCCTTGGCCTCGCGCGACTTGCGCAGGCGGGCATTCCAGGTGCTCACCCGGACAGCTGGTACGGGCTTCTGCCGATTTCTACAATCGAACCACTGGCAGACCTAGAAAACGAAGAAGTCACAATTCGTCCGTCGCAACTCGAAAACTTCGTGAAGTGCCCGCTGCACTGGTTCCTAAATGCCCACGGCGGTGGCGACAAGACCTTTTCGGCAAATCTTGGATCCCTAGTTCACAAGGCGCTGGAGTTGGGTGCTGAGGTAAACGAGGAATCGCTTTGGAAACTCGTTGAGTCTAAGTGGCACACTTTGAGTTTTGAATCCGATTGGCTTGAACAGGCTGGGGAACGTAAAGCCAAGAAGATGATCGGCAACATGGTGCAGTACCTGCGCAAGTTTGAAGCAGATGGCGCAAGCGTTATTGGTCGCGAAGTAAGTTTTGAATTTGAAATTGGGAAAGCTCTAGTCCGCGGACAAGTGGACCGGCTTGAACTATATCCCGACGGGCGAGTAATGATCGTGGATCTAAAGACTGGCTCAAAGGCATTCACGGCTGAGGAGGCTCGCGAACACGCTCAGCTTGGTCTTTATCAGCTGGCTTTTGAAAATGGTGCATTTGATTTGGCAAATGGCAACGAAGTTATCTGGCCAGCAGATTTTGATCCAAAAACCGCAAGACTCGCTGGCGCAAAACTACTGTTAGTCAGCGGTGATAAACCAACCGAGCGCGAGCAGGGATCGATTGCCGAAGATTCCTCGGCAAAACAAAAATTTGAATCTATAGTTGCGGCGGCCACTCGTGGAATGGCTATGACTGAACAAGTATTTGTGGCGCAGGTTGGCTCTCATTGCACAAATGAAAATGAGTTTGGCTCCTGCCAGATCCACCTCACTAGGGCGGTGAGCTACGTTGGGTAAATTCAAATTCAGCGCCAACCAGGTTTACCAGGTAATAAAGCCTTATACATTGACCGCTCAGCAGGCTTCAGCCGTCGAGCAGGCCAGCGTTAATTCGCCCACCTTGGTCGTTGCCGGTGCTGGCAGTGGCAAAACTGAGCTAATGGCAGTTCGAGTGCTCTGGCTAGTGGCCAATGGTTTTGCCAAACCCCAGGAAATTCTGGGATTAACCTTTACCCGAAAGGCCGCGGCTGAATTAAGTAAACGCATTTATGAAAGCCTGCTCAAATTACGAGACAGCCAAATGTGGCCCGAAGATTTGGATTACGACTTCACCGCACCGACGATTTCCACTTACAACGCATACGCAAATAACTTGTTCCGCGATCATGCACTTTCAATCGGTTACGAGCCTGAGGCGGCACTACTGACTGAAGCAGCCGCATATCAGTTGGCGCGAGAGGTGATTCTGAAGCAGGGATCGCAAATCGACGGTCGGATTGCCGATCTGGATCAAAATCTAAATTCAATTGTCGAAAATGTGCTGGCCTTAGCGCAGAGCATGAATGACAACCTGGCAAACTCCAATCAGGTAGAGGCGTTGCTAAACGAGGTAATTGAGTCGGTCAGTGATTTACCAAAGAAGGCCGGTGGAACAGATAAGTCACAGTTTGCATACATGTCTTCGAGTCTGCAGCCACTTGCTATCACCCCAATCTTGGCCAAGCTTGCTTATGCATATCGTGCCGAGAAGATGCGGCAGGGATTTGTTGACTACTCTGACCAAGTTGCGTTGGCCGAGCTTGCAGTTCGAGAAGTTCCTGCGCTTCGTGAACGAGAACGCAGCCTGCACACTCAGGTTCTGCTTGACGAATATCAGGACACTTCTTATCTGCAGACGCGCCTGCTACAGAATCTATTTGCGGGGACATCGGTATTTGCCGTAGGCGATCCAAACCAATCAATATATGGTTGGCGTGGTGCGAGTGCTTCTAATTTGAAATCCTTCTTTAGGGACTTCCAAGCCCCAGATGAAGCCGTGCCATTTGAACTTTCGACCTCGTGGCGAAACCCAACTTCAGTGCTTTCGCTCGCAAACCACCTTATTGATTCACTAAAGGTTGTGGAATTGCAGCCAGCACCTTCAGCAGTAACTGGTCAGGTGTCAGTGGAATTCGCTCAGGATTTAAATCTGGAGGCGCAAGCTGTAGCGGCTTGGTTCAAACAACGCATGAGCGCAGATAAGACCGGTGCGCTTCTAATGCGCAAGCGCAGTCAAATGCCATTATTTGTGTCCGCTTTAGAAGACCAGGGTATTGAAGTAGAAGTTATTGGTTTGGGTGGTCTGCTTGAGGTACCAGAGGTTGTAGACCTAGTAAGTGCACTTCGAGTAATACACAATCCTGCCGCTGGAACTCAGCTAATTCGCCTGCTTGCGGGACCGCGTTGGCGGATTGGTGCAAAAGATCTTGAGCGGCTACACCGCTACGCAAGTCGCAAGGCGCGGGTAGAAGAAGAACTCAGAGCAAAAATACAAGAGGGGCTGGCTCCCGAGGACTCGCTCTCAATTGTTGACGCACTGGATCTGATCCTTGATGAAAAGGAACCAGAAAAAATTGGCTTTAGTGAAGTTGGTTTGCCTCGACTAAAAGATGCTGCACGTTTGCTGCGCGCAATGCGGCAACAAACTGGAATGTCACTGGTTGAATTTGTCCGTTCCGTGGAGCAGGAGCTCTGGCTAGACATTGAAGTTCAGGCAAATCCAAGACGCAAAAATCCAATGGCACATTTGAACGCTTTTGCCGCAATCGTCGCAGGTTATTCGGCAAGCAACAATCAACCTCACTTAGGCGGTTTCCTTAACTGGCTTGAATTTGCTGACGAACGAGAGAGATTTGAGGTCCCCAGCACCAACCCTGAGCGCGGTGTGGTACAGATACTGACCATTCACGCGGCCAAAGGATTGGAATGGGACCACGTTGCGGTTGCCAATCTAATCGATGGCGATTTTCCAAGTTCCGGCAAAGGTTCATCGGGTTGGCTTGGCGTGGGTAAATTGCCTTTTCCATTGCGCGGTGACAGCGCTTCACTTCCGGTTTGGAATTACAAGAATCACTCAGCGCAGCCTGATGTAAAAAAGAGCATCGACGAATTCAAAGAGCAGATGCGATTGCACCTATTGAACGAAGAGCTTCGACTGATGTATGTGGCAGTCACTAGACCCAAAGCTGAACTTTTATTGACCGGCTCCTACTGGAAACCCGGGAACAAGAGCCCGCGTAAGCCCTCTCAGTTTCTTCTCTCGGCCTGCGAAAAATTGCAGCTTGAAATTCCAGAGCAAATGTCCCAAGTGAATCCGCTTGAAGAGATTGAAGTTATTGAGAGCTGGCCGCTTGATCCGCTGGGAGAGCGGCATCGCAAAGACGTTGCACGCGCAGCTTCAGAGACCCTTGCAAATATTGAGACTCTGGCCAGCAAGGTTCAAGCTATTCAGCTCGGAGATCAAATCCAGAACGACATCACTCTCTTGCTTGCTGAACGGGAAGCTGCAATTGCAGAACAAGACAACGTCCAGTTGCCGGTCAGAATTCCTGCGTCAAGTTTCAAAGATTACATAGCCGATTACGATGAGGTGGCCGCGAGGTTGCGCAGGCCCATGCCGCAGCCGCCTTATAAGCAGACTCGTACCGGTACGCTTTTCCCCAGCTGGGTAGAGGCGCAATTTGGTGCAGGAGCGCTGGCTGGGCAATTAAGGGATCAGCCACAATCGGCTGACGGCGGTCCTGAATCGCTAGCGATAGAAGATATTGAGCAGCTCAAGAAAAATTTTGCAGCATCAAGATTTGCCAAGCTCAAGCCAGTTGACATCGAACGCGAAATTCAACTGACCATTGGTGAAAACACTTTTATATGTAAGTTGGACGCAGTATTCAAGACTGAGTCAGGCTATGAGATCGTTGACTGGAAGACTGGCAAGTCGCCAAAGAATGAGGAAGATCAAAAGCTGAAGACTTTGCAGCTTGCTCTATATCGAATGGCGTACTCACGCTTCACGGGGATTCCGCTGGAGCAAATATCGGTGAGTTTCTACTTCGTTGGCGAAGATAAAGAGATCAAGCCGACTGTTGTGCCAGACGAAGAGGAACTGCTTGAGCTTTGGGGCAAGGTAAACGCTTAAAAAAGTTCGCTGTCTGGTTTTCCGGGCAAGTCAATCGGACGCGTCGCAACGTCTTCAATCGGTGCAACAAAAGATTCAGCAGCCGCAATCGGCGCCGCCTGTTTAGCGACTAGCCTGCCCACTGCTCCCGTTGAGACATCTTCGGCGAGTCCTTCAAGCATTAGTACAGCCTCGTCGATGATTTCTTGATTCTTTTTTCCAATGCCGAACATTAACCATCGTGCAAATTCAAACTCGCTATAAAGGGTGGCTCGCAGAAGTAATGCGTCATCTACTTGATTGTGGGCCTGTCGGTACACGTCAATGATGCTTTCTGATAGTTCATGAATTCCGGCACCAATAATCCACGCTAAGTCTTCTGCCGGATCTGAAACTCGCAGGGTGCTCCAACCTAGAACACCGGACACTTCGTCGTCGAGAGTTAAGAAGGTCTCGCCGTTTAGGCCACCGTGCACAACAGTTGGCTTGAAACGGAACAGACTCGTATCCTCTAGCGCCTGTTCCCATCGCGACAGAAGCACCGATGGGACTTTGCCGGTAGCGGCAAAGCGATCAAGCTCGGCAACGCGTCCGCGAACAATCTCTGCCGGCTCGAAGGATGCCAAATGGGCGTTCTCAATGAGCGCAACGTCAAGATTGTGGATGGCTGCAATTGCGCGCGCGATATTTGCCGATAGCACCGTGTCAGCGCCAACCATTGAGATGTCGGTTTGGTTTCCGTATACGAATTCAAAAACCAGTGCCCGGGCGCCTTTTTCGTCTTTAGTTTCTCCAACCAGATTTGTCACCTTGAACGGTAGGCGCATGCGATCGACCTTGGTTAGGGCTTTGAGGGCACGCAGCTCCACCTCTTGCTCGGCCCCTGCAGACTGCGAGGTAGCCACCCGAATCACATAGTGTTCGCCGGAAGTGCTGGTGAGCAGTGCGGTCTCAAATGCCCCGCTGCTGCCAGTTGAGAGTCCCTTTACCTCGGTGAAGTTAAGTTGTGGAGCGGCCGCTTTCGCAAGCGCCGCTAAAATCAAGGGAGATCTGGCCATGAAAATTAGGTTAGACAAAAATTACGCCTTAGCCATGTACCGCCACGCGAACAGAGAAGCCATGCACGAAGCATTAGATCTACCGCTAGCTCGCTCCGCCGTTGATCGCGACTACTTATCACGCAGCCTGCCAGACCTGTTTGAGAGTTTGGCATCGCTTGCAAGTACCCGGATTTTGCCTGTCTACGACGGCAAGGTTTTGCTAACCGGCGCAGCAAACGATCCAAAGCCTGAGCTGCGACTATTCAACACCGATGAGATCACCAGCTTTGAGTATCTTGCCTATTTGGGTAAAACGGTGGGCGCTGCCGAATTGCCAGATGATTCTGCAATTGTGCTTGCAGTTCTTGAAGAAGAATCAGCTCTGGCGATTGAGCCGAACATAGAAAATTGGCACGTGCTGCGTCGCACCGGGGCCGGTTTGAGTGATTTAGGCGCTGGAATATACGCGCAGGCACTTGCGCTCTATAACTGGAATCGCACTCACGGTTTCTGTCCTAAGTGCGGGGCCGCCACCGAACTTATTCAGGCCGGCTGGGTAAGGCTATGTCCTACTGATGCCCACGAAATTTACCCACGTACCGACCCTGCCATCATCGTGAACGTGATTGATGAGCATGATCGAATCTTGCTTGGTTCGCAGGGAGTCTGGGAAGAAAATCGATGGTCGATTTTGGCTGGTTTTGTTGAGGCGGGTGAGTCACTCACCGCCGCTGTGATTCGCGAGATTTACGAAGAAGCCGGAGTTCGAGTTGTTGAGCCAAAATATCTAGCCAGCCAGGCTTGGCCTTTTCCTTATTCGCTGATGCTTGGCTTCACCGCAAAGGTTGATCCAAAATTTTCTGGCACTGCTTTGATTCCCGATGGCGAAGAGATTGAAAAACTGCGTTGGTTTAGTCGCGAGGACATCCTTCGCGAGGCCCACGAACTTTTGCTTCCAGGTCGCATGACAATATCGCGAGCGATGATTGAGCACTGGTTCGGCGGCGAAATAGTGTCTGCTACAGAAAAAGGCATTCAGTAAGTTGCCAACCGAAACACTTTTAGAAAACCTAGATCCCGAGCAGCGCGAGGCAGCTGAATCACTAGTGGGGCCAACCTGTATTCTGGCCGGTGCAGGAACCGGTAAGACAAGAACGGTTACCCATCGAATTGCCTATGGAATAGCCAAGGGCTACTACGCTGCCAATCGCGTTCTGGCACTTACCTACACAAACCGTGCCGCCGGAGAACTCCGTGCCAGACTTCGACAGCTTGGCATTGGTGCGGTTTCGGTTAAGACTTTCCACGCGGCGGCGCTTTCTCAATTGGAATTTTTCTGGCCGCAGTTTGCCGGTGTGCCTGCTCCATCGGTGTTGGAATCTAAAGCGCGACTAATTTCAAAAGTCGCCGATGAGGCAAAGATTCGATTGGACGCGGGCGCCCTAAGGGATTTTGCGGGCGAAATCGAGTGGCGCAAGTATTCAATGCTCAGCATGGACGAATACGCGGACTTAGTAAAGACGCGGCCCAAGGTTGCCGGCCTCAGCCCTGCCAAAAACTTAGAACTGCAGCGAAGTTATGAAGACGCAAAAATCAAGACTCAAAAAATTGACTGGGAAGATGTTCTGGTCCTTACCCTAGGTATGTTGCGGGCTGAGCCAAGGGCGCTCGCTCACGTTCAGCAGCAGTACAGATTTTTCACCGTAGATGAATACCAAGATATCTCTCCGCTGCAGCACGCACTGCTGGACACTTGGTTGGGCAACCACTCAGATCTCTGCGTGGTTGGTGACCCAAACCAAACGATTTACTCCTTTACCGGCGCAACCAGCGAGTACCTGCAAAACTTCCGCTCCCGATACCCAGACGCCAATTTGATCCAACTGACTCGCAACTACCGATCAACCCAACAGATTGTTTCATTCGCCAACCGACTTACCACCGAATCCACCTTGGTGGAGCCACTGCGGTCGGAAGGAGAGGTTGGCCTGGCACCTCGTTCGCTTTCGTTTGCAACCGTGGCCGATGAATGCGCGGCTTTGGCTAGCAGCATTCGAACCAAACTAGACCAGGGCGTCAAGCCAAGTGACATCGCGGTTTTGTATCGGGTCAATGGACAATCTGAGTCAATCGAGCACGCGCTTACCCAAGCCGGCATTGACTACCAGGTGCGCGGCGGCGAGAGATTCTTTAATCGCCCTGAAATTCAAAACGCAATTCGCGCGGTGCGTGCCGAGGCGGTTTCGCCCACCAACAAATCCCTTTTTCAAACCGTCACCGATATTGTGCGTTCCCTTGGTTGGCAAACTCAGCAACCATCCGAAAAGGGTTCACCTCGTGAAAAATGGGAGTCGCTCAACTCGTTTTTGGCGATTACAGAAGAGCTTCCTGAAGATTCAACTATTTCGGATTTTGCTAAAGAGTTAGATGAGCGTCAGCGATCTCAGCACGAGCCAATCAAGGCAGCGGTGACGCTGTCAACTATGCACGCGGCTAAGGGGCTTGAGTGGGACCTGGTCTTCATAGTTGGGCTGACAGAGGGGTATGTTCCAATTACCTACGCCCAAACCGATGCAGAGATTCGTGAAGAGCAACGCTTGCTTTATGTGGGGCTTACTCGGGCGCGAAAGGAATTAACTATTTCTTGGGCACGTCGCGATGCTAACTCAACGCGTGATCGCGAACCATCACGCTTTTTGAACCTGCTCGCGCCACGCGTGTAATTCAACTTTTATTTTTGCAGTTGCAAGCTGGGTGCTGGGCCCAGACAAACTCGGTGACGGCACCGGATTTCAAATTCAACTGGTAGCCAGTTAGATTCTCCTCGTGGAGTTTGAAGCCAGAGACTTTGTCTAGGCGGGCAAGAATCTTTTGAATCACCACTCCGGCGGTGAACAGTTGACTTGCCGCGTCGTCAAATCTTTTTTGGCTACTGACTAGTTGACTGGCAAGCACCGGCCAGTTTGAATCGTGATCGGTTCGCAAATTCTCTAGACAAAATAAACATGCGGTCAACCCAGGCAAGATCATTGGGCTGACCGTTGCGAACTCTGCATCAAAAGTTACGGCTATGTGCGGAACGTCTCTACTTAGCCAGGGTGCGTAGCGGCGCGGTTCCATAGCTTGATGTGCAATTAGAACGGCACAATCAAGTTTTTGCAGTTGCCTTTCGAGCAATTTCTTTCCGGTGGAAACCATTGCTTTGTTTGGCGAGGCGGCGAGCAGAGTCCGAAGCGCATCAATACGAAGACGACCAAGCAATTGGCTTGGATAACCGGTTGGCCCAAGGTCACTCTGTTGAACTTGATTTTCATCGTGACTAATTAGGTGCCCCAGTCCTGCGGCAGCAAGCCCCTGAGCAATCATCAGGCCCGTTCTTGAAATATCTTCAATGTGTACCGAGCGCCCCGCCCGCCCAATCAGCACGGCCTCACCGTCGACCGCATGCAACAAACTGGCTCGAATAATTTCCGCAAAAGCCCCCGCCACGAACTCCGAACTCAACTGAATTTTTGTCTTTGGGGCTGGGCTTTCTGCAAGCAACATTGGCCCCACCTGATTTAGAACTTCATCCGTTTCTGACTGGCTTAAACCCAATTGGCTGGTCACGAGTGGAAGTTGCTGGTCGGCTACTCCTTTGTATAGAGCTGCGATAAGTCTTTCCTGAGCAGGGGTTAGTTGTCTCAGGATAACCGGGTTTGCACCGGTGCCGAGTTGCATTTCGTAGGGTGTGCGCCAGAGTGGCTGTTGGTTTGGGTTTATTCGAAAGACCATTCGCAAATGTTTGCAAGGGATGGCAATGAGCGCACAAGTTATTCACATGGCGCAAGAAGTTATTTGTCGAGTAGGTCTCTGAGTGCTTGATCGAAGGCGTCGGGGTGCTTGCCATCCTCGCGCAATTTAGAAATCAGTGCTGTTGGATTTTCGATGTCGGTTGCGCTTGGCAGCACATCTGGATGATTCCAAAGGTCATCGCGTTTCTCAATCCCAACGGCCGTTCCAATTTCACGCCACATGGAAGCTGCCTCGCGCAACTTTCGCGGACGCAATTCCAAGCCAACCAAGGCGCCAAAGGTTAACTCGGCTGGACCTCCGGTGGCTCGTCGTCTGCGTACTGCTTCTGCCACTGCGGCGGCTCTTGGCATACGACGGGTTGCCTCCTCGGTTACAACATCCACCCATCCCTCGATAAGCGCTAGCAGAGTTTCGATTGAGTTCAGCGCCGCTGCTTGGTCTTCGGTGCGATCTGCAATAAATGCACCTGATTGCAAAGCTGCGCGAAGTTCATCGGGGTGCTCGGGATCAAAATCTTCGGCAATTTCTGTGATTCGTGAATTATCAATAGAAATTTCAGACGCGTATTTTGAGATTTGCGAAACCACCGCATCGCGAAGCCACTTGCTGTGCTTGAACAAGCGAACGTGCGCCATCTCACGAATTACCAAGTAGATGTAAGCCTGGTCTCGTTCAATCTCAAGACCATTCACAAATGCCTCTAGGTTCTGCGCAACGAATGCAGCGCGCTGATCCTTGAATAGCGGAAGCCCAATATCGCCACCGGTTAGTACCTCGTGAGAAAGTTTTCCCAGCGCCTGGCCAAGCTGCATGGCAAACAGGGCGCCTCCCGCTGATTTCATGACGCCACTTGCGTTCCCAAGAATTTCTTGGATTTCCTCAGGAGCGTTTTGGGTCAAGTTTTCACTGAGCGCTTCACTCATTCGATTTGCCACTGGCTCACTCAGTGCTTGAAACAGCGGCATGGCGTCGGCAACCCAGAGTTCGCGCGAGAGTAACTTTGGTTCACCAATTAATTCGGGAATTGTGGTGGCCTCATTAAGCCATAGGGTGCCAATGGCAACGGCATCGGAAATTTGCTTCCTGGCTTCACCAGAAATTGTCAGACTGCCCGAGTGAGCCAGCGCCTTTGCTTGGCTGGTGGCCAACTCCCAGTTGACCCCGCTTTCGCCAGAAGTGAAGGTTCCGCCCTGCGCTTGTAGCGAACTCATTACCTGCTTGATTTGGTCCAGCATGGCAGCCATAGCGGCAGGGTCCTTTGGAAGTCCGGCCGCCTCGGCCAGTTGTTCTGGGTCAATCGGGTTGTCGCCACTCAAAAATTGGCGCATGAACGCTTCAAAGTCATCGGGGTTCAAGCCACCGGTGCCGCCTGGATTTTGATTATCGTTCATTCGCGTCCTTACCTACTAAGACTAATCACGCTTAGGCTTAAGGCATTCCTGTGAATGTAGTGAGGGCCCATTTGAGTTACAACACCGATTTTGATTCGCGCCAGTTTTCAAGGCCGCGAAAATCAGTGGGCTTAGTTTTTCTTGCTCTTGGTGCAGCGGCGCTAATGGGCGTTTGGTATTTTCCGACTCCTTACGTGATCGAGCAACCTGGTCCCGCCTACAACGTGCTCGGCACCGATAGCGGCAAGCCGATTATCTCTATCGATGGCGCAACAACTTTTAAGACATCAGGAAATCTTGATTTATTGACCGTGCAGATAGCCGGAAATAGAGAGCGGACGCCAAGTTGGCTCGAGATTTTTGGTGCCTGGATGGATCCCTCTAAGAGCGTTTTGCCAATTGACCAAGTCTTCCCGGCAAATCAGACGGCAGAAGAATCTACCGCAGAGAGCACCGCCATGATGGAGCAATCACAACAAGAGGCAATTGCGGTTGCGCTAAAGAATCTTGGTTACGACGTACCTGTGCAGCTTTATGTGAGTGAGGTCACCAAGAACTCGCCATCCAGCGGGCAAATTGTGGCGGCAGACTTTATTCAAAAAGTTAATGGCATTAAAGTCTCAACCATTGAAGAACTGCGAAAAAACGTTAATGAATTTGATGGCAAAACACCACTGACGATTGAACTTATTCGCCAGGGCGAAACCAAGGTGTTTTCAATCACGCCAAAGAAAGATGAGACCGGTGCCTATCGAATCGGTATCTTGGTTGGCTATAAATATGACTTCCCGGTCAAGGTAAATCTTCAGCTTGGCGATGTGGGCGGTCCTTCTGGCGGGATGATGTTTGCCCTAGGCATTTATGACAAGCTAACCCCGGGACAACTAACCGGCGGAAAGTACATCGCGGGCACGGGAACAATTGACGGTTCTGGAATTGTTGGACCTATCGGAGGGATTCAGCAAAAAATGTATGGAGCACAGAAAGCTGGTGCCAAGTACTTCCTGGCACCAAAAGATAACTGCCCTGAATTAGCGGGACTTGAACCCTCTGACATGAAGATTTTCAAAATTACAAACTTCAAGGATGCTCTTACCGCCGTTGAGAAAATCGGCGCCGGGGAAGATCTTTCGGCTCTACCAACCTGCACTACTAAATAAGCAACAGGAGAATCATGACTAACAATCTTGCGCCCAAGAGAAACAGTTCGCCGGCCGCTATCGCCACCATAATTTTGGTGGTGCTGGGTGTTGCCGCACTTGGTGCACTTGGTGTCTACACCGACATCCTCTGGTTTGGCCAGTTGGGCTTTGGATCCGTCTTCACTACTCAGATAGCGGCTCAGGCCGGTGTCTTTGTGACCGGCGCAATCGTATTGGGCGCGCTGGCCTGGGTGGGCTTTTATGTTGCTTATCGCACCCGACCCATCTATCTAAAGTTTGCCGACGAACGCGACCCATTTGCCGCTTATCGAATGCTGCTGGATCAGCTTCGCAAGGTGATCATGATTGGCTTGCCAATAGTGCTTGGTGTCTTGGGTGGTGTGGCCGCGGCTTCGCAGTGGAAGCTAGTGCTCACCTGGCTGAATCGCACCTATACCGGTCAGGTGGATCCTCAGTTTGGCCTAGACATCTCCTTCTACTTATTTGATCTTCCTTTCCTCACCGCGGTGGTTGGTTTCCTATCCGCGGCGGTTTTGATTTCAGGTTTGATTGGTGCGGCCGTGCACATGATTTACGGCAACATTCGTTTTAACGGTCGCGAGACCAAGGTGGCAAAGTCAGCGCGAATTCAAATTGCAATTTCTGCTGCTGTCTATTTGGTGCTGCAGGGCGCAAGTCTTTGGCTTGACCAGTACGCCACCATGACAAGTTCAAGCGGCCTTTACACCGGCGCAACCTACTCGGACGTGAACGCAAGAATTCCTGGCTTCCAGATTTTGGCGCTGATTTCACTTGTGGTCGCGGCACTGTTCTTGATCACGGCTGTTATCGGTCGTTGGCGAATTTCAGTAATGGGAACCGCGTTGATGGTGATCAGCTCAATTGTGCTAGGTGGGGCATACCCATGGTTGGTCCAGACCTTTCAGGTAGTCCCAAACGAGCGAACACTTGAGGCTGAGTACATCAAGCGAAACATTGAAGCCACTCGCGCCGCCTACGGTCTAGATGCGGTGGAGTCTTCTGAATACAAGGCCACCACCGATGCAACCGCCGGTGCTCTCCGTCAGGATGCTGAAACAACTGCAAACATTCGAATCATTGACCCGGCTTTGGTGAGTGCCTCTTTCAAGCAGCTTGAGCAGTACAAGCAGTACTACAGTTTTGCCGGACACCTAGATGTTGATCGCTACACAATTGACGGCAAAACCCAAGACACCGTTATCGCCGTTCGCGAGTTGCAGCAATCAGGTCTTGGCGATTCACAGTCTTGGTACAACAACGTAATTGTTTACACCCACGGTTACGGTGTAGTTGCCGCCTACGGAAACCAGCGCTCTTCTGAGGGTCAGCCGGTTTTCTTGCAAAAGGGCATTCCATCTATCGGTGCACTGGGCGAGTATGAGCCACGAGTTTACTTTGGTGAGAACTCTCCGCTGTACTCAATCGTGGGTGCGCCAGCTGGTGCCGAGCCTCGCGAACTGGACTATCCAGCGGGTGACGGTGAAGCTGACCAAACCTACACAACCTTCAAGGGTGACGGTGGTCCAAAGTTAGATAACATCGCGGCTCGCTTGGCCTATGCAATTAAATTCCAGAGCGAACAGATCTTGTTGTCTGATGCAATCACCAACGAATCACAAATTCTCTATAACCGCGATCCGCGTTCGCGCGTTGCCGCAGTTGCTCCATACCTAACTCTGGACAGCGACAGCTACCCAGCAGTTGTTGATGGGCGAGTGGTTTGGATTGTTGACGGTTACACCACATCTAACAACTACCCGTACTCACGATCAGAAAACCTGAGCCAGGCGATTGCTGACAGCGGAACCAACGACACCTTTGCTCGTGGTTCTGTGAACTACATTCGCAACTCGGTAAAGGCAACCGTAGATGCCTACGATGGCAGCGTTAACTTGTACGCGTGGGATGAAAAAGATCCAATCCTGAAGACTTGGTCAAAGATCTTCCCAAACACCATCAAGTCAATCAAGGAGATGTCAGGTGACTTATTGAGTCACGTGCGTTACCCAGCTGACCTGTTTAAGGTGCAACGTTCAATTCTTGGTTCATACCACGTGAGCGATGCCGGTTCTTTCTACTCTCAGGAAGACGCTTGGATGACTCCAAACGATCCTGTCTCTGGAACAAGTGTTACCAGCGGTTCACTGCAGCCCCCTTATTACTTGACCATGCAGGTGCCGGGCACTTCGGCACCGGCGTTCTCGCTGTACACAACCTTTATTCCAAAGTCCACCGGCGAAGCCAGCCGAAATGTCTTGAAGGGCTACCTAGTTGCCGACTCTGACGCTGGAAACGAAGCGGGTAAAGTTTCGCCGAACTATGGAAAGTTGCGGCTGTTGACTCTTCCTGCAAGCACGATTGTGCCCGGACCCGGTCAGGTGCAAAACGCATTCAGCACCGATGCCGAGGTTAGTCGACTGCTGAATATCTTGAGACAGGGTTCAACTCAGGTACTCAACGGTAACTTGCTAACTCTGCCAGTCGGTGGTGGATTGCTTTACGTGCAGCCGGTTTACATTAAGTCAACCGGTGAGACAAGCTTCCCGTTGCTCAAGAAAGTTCTAGTTGCCTTTGGTGACAAGATCGCGTTTGAGGACACTCTGGATGGTGCGCTAGACGCATTGTTTGGCGGTAACTCGGGAGCAAATGCAGGCGACGGATCTTCAATCGTCGTGCCGACAGACCCAACCACACCAACCGATCCAAAAGCACCAACCTCTAGCAAGGCAGCCGCGCTCAAGCAAGCATTGACCGCCGCCAGAAACGCAATGATCGCTAAAGACAGTGCAATGGCAAAGGGTGACTGGACCGCTTATGGAAAGGCAGAGGCTGACCTCAAAGCTGCTCTCGATGCTGCGTTAGCGGCATCGCAGTAAACCGATAGGGGCTTTCGACTCTTAGCCTCGCGTGCTACACTGGTTCTACCGACGCGGGGCGGAGCAGTTCGGTAGCTCGCCGGGCTCATAACCCGGAGGTCGTAGGTTCAAATCCTGCCTCCGCAACCAGTACAAAAACCCAGTCTCACTTTTCATTCGAAAAGCGGGGCTGGGTTTTTCTTTTGAAGTTTTCAAGGCTGTGCATAACTTTTTTGCCACCTGCTGCGGGCGATTATTTTTGGCGCATGTTGCATCCCATAAAAATCAATTCAATCTTGGGTTTGGCGGTAATGCTAAGTCTGTTGATTTTTGCGCCGCAGCCAAGTTTTGCCAACTGCAAAAACTCTGGCGGTTCATCGGGGTCAAATAAGGTCGGCTCCCAGGTCAATGGCAACAGCGTGACAATTTGCGCATCGGCGGTGTCCGTTGTTCCCGCCCGCTCGACTAAAGTCACCGCTCAAATTACAAAACCCACCAAGACCCTACCTAATCCGATCGCCAAGCAGATTGGCAAACCGATTGCTAAGGCCGTTTCAAGACCGGTTTCAAAGTCGGCGCCAAAATTGGTGACTAAGCCGGCTGTAAAAATCGTGGCTAAACCAAAGCCATCCACCTTCAAAACCAAGTCGGTGGCCAAGACAGTCTCAAAGCCCAGCAGCGCCAATAAGACATCGGCTGCAGCCAACTTCACCCCGGCGGCTGCGGAGGGAAGCGTCTACCCGTCAAATCAATTGGCAGTGGGCCAGGAGGCTTCGTTTGTTTCTAACGCCGTTCAGCACTACCGAACCGGAACCCTGCTGAATCTGCCGACCGAAGTTCGCTTTACCCCGTTGACAGTGCAGTGGGATTTTGGTGATGGCAGGACCGCGGCTGGAGCATCTCTGGGGTACGCGTTTTCAACACCAGGAACTCATGACGTAAGGGTCAGGGTGGTGTACGCGATTAGTTATCGAATCAAGGGCAGTTCCATTTGGATTGCCGAACCAGAAAGCATCACTCTAGCCGACGAGATCCAGGTGCTGGTGTCGGCCAATTCGAGTTTCGATCCCAACCCCAGTCAAACTCAGGAACCTAATCAACGGGTGCTGCTGGTGGGATCAGATTGCCTGAGCAGCCCGGGCTCTTTTGGGTGCAACTAGTTTGAGTTCGCTCTCTCAGAAATTGTTCAGAAAGTTTTCATAAACTAATCAGACTCACTTGTAATTCTCTTATTAGCAGCAACTTGGCTGCCCATTAGATTTCAAGTCCTGAAAGGTTCAAGATGTCTGATTACAATCGCCAGTTCTTGTTTGACCAATCGACTAACCCTGTGGTCACTCCAAAATTGTCGTTTCGACAGAAGCTTGGTAAGCGCACAACTTTTCTAACTGGAACTGCAGCCGTGGTGCTTGGCGCGGTGGTGGGCGCTGGCGTGGGAGCCGGCGTTGGCGTTGCCGTTTACAACTCCTGGACTAGGCCAGCCGCTGTGGTGGTCAACGATGCAAAATCCGTAACTTGGATCACCGGAGCAGCGTCCCTAGCGGCACCATCGGTGGTGACTCTGAGTGTCTCCGGGATCGGCGGCAGCGGAAGTGGCTCAGGTGTCTTCTTGACAGAGGACGGCTACATCCTTACCAACTCGCACGTAGTGACTCTTGACGGCTCAACTGCCTCGGTAAAGATTGAGGTGAAAACCTACGATGGTCATGTTTACGAGGGGAAAGTAATTGGCACCGATCCAATCAACGACCTTGCAGTAGTTAAGGTTTCGGCACCAATCAGCTTCAAGGCAATTACTTTTGCCGATTCCAACAAGATCAACGTGGGCGATCGCGTGCTGGCGATTGGTGCCCCACTTGGTTTAGCCAACACAGTTACAGAGGGCATTGTTTCGGCGTTGAATCGAACTATTGCGGTGGCGTCCTCGGCTGTGCCAGATAATTCTGGCCTGGGCTTTGGAGGCCTTCAGTTTTTCAACGGCACTGGTAGTTCGATTAACCTTCGTGTGATTCAGACTGACGCTGCAATTAATCACGGAAATTCTGGTGGTGCGTTGGTTGACGAAACCGGAAAACTAATCGGCATTAACGTAGCGATTGCCTCTGCAGGTTCAAGCAGCCAGGCAGGAAACATCGGAGTTGGCTTTGCAATTCCATCAGATGTAGCCAAGCGCATTGCAAAAGAAATCATGACAACTGGTAAGGCCAGCCACGCTCTGCTTGGAGCAGGGGTTGTTGATTCAACATCATCTGCAGACAATTCTGGCTTTAGCGTTGGCGCATTGGTAAAGAGCCTGACACCCGGTGGTGCTGCCGAAAAGGGCGGGATTCAGGTTGGTGACATCGTTGTGAAGTTCAACGGACAGGCGATCACCACCGCCGGTGAGCTAACCGCCGCCGTTCGTCAGGAGCCTGCGGGCGCAAAGGCCCAGGTGGAAGTGCTAAGAGATGCAAAGCCTCTGACCTTGAATGTAGTCTTGGGTGACGCTGCCGATCTTCAGTAGGCAAGAAAATGAGTGGATATTTCGTGGGTGAACAATTTTTGAATGAATTGAGCAGAGAAGAAATCGGTGGGCAAACCGCTGGTTCCACTTTGCTCGAAGAACAGATTCAAAACGTTGAACCCGGGGACCACGAGAGAAACTCGCACTACGTTCGAAAAGAAAAAATCGTCGAATCCGCTGTACTTGGAACTCCGGTGATTGCACTCTGTGGCAAGATTTGGGTTCCGGGTAGGGATCCGGAAAAGTTTCCAATTTGCCCAACTTGCAAAGACATTTACGAGGGCCTGCGGCCCGAGGACCCAAAGAGCGCAAACCCAGACAAGTAGCGTGAAGCGTTCTCCCATCGGCGGCATTGAAAGCGGCCGCGGGTAGACTTTTCGTGTGAATGATGCGCCAATTGGAATCTTTGACTCTGGAGTCGGCGGGCTTACCGTAGCTCGAGCAGTAATCGACCAGTTGCCAAATGAATCCATCATTTACGTTGGCGATACGGCTAACACCCCCTACGGACCTAAGAGCATTCAAGAGGTTCGCGACTTGGCTCTTGCCGTGATGGATCGCTTGGTTGACGAAGGGGTAAAGCTTTTAGTTATCGCCTGCAACTCGGCCTCCGCTGCGGTACTTAGAGATGCGCGCGAGCGCTATACCGTCGGCCGAGGAATTCCAGTCGTTGAGGTAATTCAACCTGCGGTGCGCCGAGCTGTTGCTTCAACACGCAACCGCAAAATTGGGGTAATTGGAACCGCGGCGACTGTAACCTCAAAGGCATACGACGATGCCTTTGCCGCTGCCGTAGATTTGCAGATCACTAGCGCAGCTTGCCCTAGGTTTGTTGAATTTGTTGAGCAGGGCATCACCTCTGGCCCAGAGCTATTGGCGGTTGCCGAGGACTACCTAGGCCCCATCCGCGACGCCGGCGTGGACACCTTGGTGCTTGGCTGCACACACTACCCATTGCTTACCGGAGCCATCTCATACGTAATGGGCGAAGACGTTACCTTGGTGTCGAGTGCTGAAGAAACCGCAAAAGATGTTTATCGAACTTTGGTTGCTCATAATTTGCAGCGCACCGCGTTGAGCGCGCCAACTCTAATTTTCAAAGCTACCGGCAACGCTGAGTCATTTGAAAAACTTGCCCGCAGATTCCTGGGGCCCGAGGTTACGAAAGTAGAAGAAATCCGATGACCGTTCGTGTTGATGGCAGAACCCCTGATCAGCTCCGCAAAATAACTGTTGAGCGTGGCTGGAGTGATCATGCCGAGGGATCGGCGCTAATTTCTTTTGGCGGCACCAAGGTTCTTTGCACCGCTTCTTTTACCGCCGGTGTTCCTCGTTGGAAAGTTGGCAAAGGTGAGGGCTGGGTAACTGCCGAGTATGCGATGCTGCCTCGAGCAACTCATGACCGCAACGACCGTGAAGCCGTCAAGGGAAAAATCGGTGGGCGCACTCATGAGATCTCTCGCCTAATTGGCAGAAGCCTGCGTGCGATTGTTGATGTGCGAGAACTCGGCGAAAACACCATTGTGATTGACTGCGACGTTCTGCAAGCAGACGGCGGAACTCGAACCGCTGCCATAACCGGCGCATACATAGCGTTGGCAGATTCGATTGCCTGGGCCCGTGAAAAGAAATTAATACCAGCAAAGGCACAACCGCTTACTGGCAGTGTGGCGGCGGTTTCGGTTGGGATTATCGATGGTGAGCCGTTTCTTGACCTGGCCTACACAGAGGATGTGCGTGCACACACCGATATGAATGTGGTTGTCACTGGCGATGGAAAATTCGTAGAGGTTCAGGGAACCGCCGAGGGAGTGCCGTTTGACCGCGATGAGCTGAATCTGCTGCTTGATTTGGCGCTCAAGGGAACCACCCAACTAACTCAGATTCAGACAGCCGCCTTGGCTGGCGCGGCCAGCTAATGAAACTAGTTCTGGCCACTCACAACCAACACAAGGTTGAAGAGGTTGGCGCGATTCTTGCTCACACAGTTCCAACTCTTGAGTTGCTTGGCTATGACGGCCCCGAGCCTAAAGAAGACGGAACGAGCTTCCTGGAGAACGCCCTGATAAAGGCACGCGCCGCGTTCTTACATACCGGACTAGCGTCAATCGCGGACGACTCTGGAATCGCCGTTGAAATTCTTGGGGGAGCACCGGGAATATTCAGTGCCCGATGGGCCGGCGGCCGAGATAATGTGGCCAATCGCCAGTTGCTGCTAAGTCAACTAGCAGATGTTCGTGACCAAGACAGGGCGGCTTCTTTCGTCTGCACCATCGCCATGGTTTCGGACGATGGTGAAGTTTCCTTCACCGGAATCTGGCCCGGCCGAGTTGCACTACAAGAGCAGGGGCTGAATGGGTTTGGCTATGACCCCGTTTTTATTCCAGAGGGATTTGAAGTAACCGCGGCCGAACTAGAGCCAGAAGTTAAGAACGCACTGAGCCACAGATCGCTAGCTCTCTCGCAACTGTCGAGTTATCTACTTCAGCTTGAGCGCTAAGCAGTCTTTATCGAATTAGGGCTTCGGTCTTGTGCTGACGACGGGTCTTCACAATTTCCATAACGATTGGAATAGTAGACAGAACCACAAATCCAATCGTGAAATACTCCACGTGCTCTGCTACAAACGGAATCTTCCCCAAGTAGTAGCCCAGCAGGGTAACACCGGTACCCCAGCCAACGACCCCATAGAAGTTGTACTTTAGGAACTTGCGGTAATTCATCTGGCCGATGCCGGCTGCCACCGGAACAAAGGTGCGCATCACGGGTACGAAGTGCGCAAGGATGATTGCCTTCGCTCCATATCGTTCAAAAAATGAGTTGGTTGAATCTACATTTTTTTGGCTGAAGAATTTTGAATCGGTCTTATTGAAAATGGCCGGACCGGATTTGCGACCAATCCAATATCCGGTTTGATCACCCAGCCAAGCAGAAATCGAAATTGCTGCACAGGCAAACCAAATTGGAACTGGAGCCATTTCGTTTCCCAGCGGGAATACCACGTCGCCGGTTGAAATCATCAGGCCGGTCACGAACAGCAGTGAGTCGCCCGGTAAGAAAAAGCCAACTAGAAGGCCGGTCTCAATGAAGACGATGGCGCAAACGCCAATTAGTGCGTAGATGCCGAACGATGAGATCAAGGTCTCTGGTTGTAGCCATTCGATTCCGAACATCTTCTCCTGTTTTCGTTGATATGCGCGCCCCTAGCAGGAATCGAACCCGACAAGCCCGTCAGGGCTTGGAGCCTGAACTGCCTGTGCAACTGGTTGATCCTGTGCGGTACGCGCCCCTAGCAGGAATCGAACCTGCGCACCCGCCTCCGGAGAGCGGTGCTCTATCCCCTGAGCTATAGGGGCAAAGGGCTAAGTTAAGACTAACAGCGCCACTGGCTTAGGCTTGGCGCAGAATTGTTAGAGCGGAGTTGATTTTGGCACTTAAGTTACCTGGCCAGTGGGTTTGGGATTCTTGGTTTGTCTTTGACGGCCAAAAACATCACGCGTTCTACCTGCAGGCATCGCGCGGACTTTTAGATCCAAATCGGCGTCACCGAAACGTGACAGTGGGTCACGCAATTTCAAACGACCTCAAGAGCTGGACAGTGGTGGCCGATGCCCTAGCACCATCGGAATCACCCGCCCCAGATAGCTGGACCACTTGGACTGGCTCGGTCGTTCGCGATGACGCCGGGCTCTGGTGGATGTTCTACACGGGAACCAGTCGCGAGGATGCCGGAGAGCGCCAAACAGTGTGCGCAGCCACCTCACCAGACCTAACAACCTGGACAAAAGTTGCCAATCTTCCGGTGGCCGCCGCGGATTCGCGTTGGTACAAGACTCTTGCCGCTGGTTTTGACAACGAACCATTCAGGGACCCTTGGGTTTTTAGGCTCCCGGGTCAATCCGAATGGACCATGCTCACCACCGCAGGCTCACCCGATGCCGAGAGTCGCCGTGAAGAGGGCATCATGGGGGTTGCCAAATCACCGGACCTAATCAACTGGCAAATTCAAGCTCCGCTTGGTGCTCCCGGCCAAGGTTTTGGGGAAACTGAGGTTTTTCAGTTTGAAATTGTTGATGGTGTGCCAATTTTGCTGTTCTGCTGCGCATCGCAGTGGATTTCGGATGAACGCAAAGCCGCGGGGGAGATCGGTGGCGTTTACAGTTTGCCGGTTGCCGCTGACCTGAGCGATGTGGATTTCAAGCGCGCTGTGCTGTTCCCAGATACCTATCTATACGCCTCTCGATTGGTGCAAGACACCGACGGCGGCTGGAATTTGATCGCGTTTTTGAACAATGTGAATGGTGAATTCGTGGGTGAGCTTTGCGACCCAATCCCCGTGACGGCGGATCCGGTGAAGGGCCTAGTGCCCAAAGTCTAGATAACCGCTATCTCGTATGATTAGAGGTAAATCTTGACCAGTGGAGGCCTCTTGGGCCTCCTTTTCAATAAGGACCAACCTTGACTCCAGCAGATCTTTCTGCGGCCATAGTTCGCGTCATCGCTGCTTTGCAGGCCGATGGTCGATTGGCATTTAAGGATGGCGCGGGCGAGTTGCCGACAGAGGTAGTCATTGAGCGTCCAAAGAACCGCGAGCACGGCGACTGGGCCACCAATGTTGCCATGCAGTTGGCTGGAAAATTTGCTCTCAATCCTCGCGCATTCGCCGATTTGCTTGCCGGTGAATTGGTTGCGGTCAAAGGAATTGAAAAGGTCGACATTGCCGGCCCGGGATTTATCAACATCACTATTAGCGCAGCGGCCGCTGGCGAACTTGCCAAGGCAATCGTTGATGCCGGGCCTGGTTACGGCCGGGGCAATGACCTTGCCGGGGTAAAGCTAAATCTTGAATTTGTTTCGGCAAACCCAACTGGCCCCATTCACATGGGCGGAACTCGTTGGGCGGCCGTCGGTGATTCGCTTGCTCGAGTCTTTCAGGCACAGGGTGCCGATGTAACTCGCGAGTATTACTTCAATGATCACGGAGCGCAAATCGACCGCTTCGCTCGTTCTTTGCTTGCCCGCGCTCGTGGTGAGGCTGCACCCGAAGATGGTTACGGCGGCGCTTACATTCAGGAAATCGCTGATCGCGTCCTTGCTGAGACTGCAATAGATATCCTGTCGCTTCCTGAGGCCGAAGCTCAAGAGGCTTTCCGCTCTGCCGGGGTTGATTTGATGTTTGGAGAAATTCGTCAATCACTGCATGACTTTGGGGTGGACTTTGATGTCTACTTTCACGAAAACTCGCTTTACGAATCAGGTGCGGTAGATAAGGCAATCGCTCGTCTTCGAGAGTTGGGTCACATTTTTGAGGAAGACGGAGCAATCTGGCTGCGCTCAACTACTTTTGGTGACGACCGCGATCGCGTGGTGATTAAGAGCGATGGAGAGGCCGCATACATCGCAGGAGACTTGGCCTACTACCTTGACAAGCGATCTCGTGGTTTTGATCAGTGCATTTACATGCTTGGCGCCGACCACCACGGGTATGTGCAACGCATGATGGCTCTGTGCGCCGCATTCGGTGATGAGCCTGGCAAGAATCTTGAAATTTTGATTGGGCAAATGGTTAACCTGATGCGCGATGGCGAACCAGTGCGCATGTCTAAGCGCGCCGGAACCGTAGTGACGATGGAGGATCTGGTTGAGGTGGTTGGCGTAGACGCAGCGCGCTACGCACTGGCACGTTCTTCAATCAACTCGCAACTAGATATTGATCTTGAGCAGCTTCAAAAGAAGACCAACGACAACCCGGTTTTCTATGTGCAGTACGCGCACGCCCGCACGGCACAGGTTGCAAAGAATGCTGCCAGCCTTGGCGTAGAGCGAACTGAATTTGACCCAGCACTACTTTCACACAGCACTGAGTCTGAGTTGCTTGCCAAGTTGAGTGAACTGCCGCGCGTCGTTGCCCAAGCAGCCGAATTCCGTGAACCGCATCGAGTCGCACGCTACCTAGAAGAAGTTGCCGGTTCATATCACCGCTGGTATGACGCCTGCCGTGTTACTCCTCTATCTGGAGCAGCCGTGGAAAGCGTGCACCGCACGCGCCTTTGGTTGAACGATGCCGCCGGTGTTGTTCTTCGCAACGGCCTTGACCTGCTTGGTGTTTCTGCACCGGAGAGAATGTAAATAATGTCTAACCCGCTTGCGCCCGAATGGCTTGATTACCCGGCTGACTTGAATGCAATTGCAGAGTCGGTCTGGCCTCGTCACGCGCAGCGTCGCGCAACCGGAGAACTTGAAGTTGCCGGCGTAGCTGTGACTGACATCGCGAATCAATTCGGAACCCCGATATACGTAATCGATGAGGACGATTTTCGCGCACGCGCAACCGCAACCAAGACTGCGCTCACCGACGCTGCCAAAAGAATCGGTACTGACGCAAAAATTTATTACGCGAGTAAGGCTTTTCTAAGCACAGAAATCGTTGGCTGGATCAACGAACTTGGTCTCAACATCGACGTTGCATCTGGCGGCGAACTTGCTGCGGCGCTTGCCGGAGGAATTGACGCATCACGAATTGGACTGCACGGAAACAACAAGTCGCTGCGCGAAATTGGCCGCGCGGTAACCGCTGGCGTTGGTGCAATCGTGATTGACTCAGAGATCGAAATCGAGCGCATCGCATCGGCTGCTGGGGCTCAAGACAAGGTTCAACCGGTACGTCTTCGCATCAACACCGGCGTGCACGCCAACACTCACGATTTCTTGGCCACCGCTCGTGAAGATCAGAAATTTGGAATCTCAATCGCGGATGCACCGGCACTGGTTGAAAAAATTCGATCTCATTCGCACCTTGAGTTTCTTGGTTTTCACCAGCACGTTGGTTCACAGATTTTTAACGCGGAGGGATTCGTTGAGTCAACCAAGCGACTCATTGCCCTGCACGCGGAGTCGCTAAAGGGCGGACCTATTCCGGAGCTAAACCTGGGCGGTGGTTTTGGTGTGAATTACAAAGTCGCTGATAAGGCGCCGGCCATCGGTTATTTCGCCGAAGCAATCACCGCCGTTGTAGCCGAGCAATGTGCCGAGCATGGAATTGCGGTGCCTAAGTTGGCTTTTGAGCCGGGACGCTACATCGCTGGACCTGCTGGAATTACTCTCTACAACGTTGGCACTGTCAAAGATGTAAAAGTCACCGATGGAGCAACGCCTGCCACCCGAAAGTATGTTTCGGTCGATGGCGGTATGAGCGATAACCTGCGCACCGCCCTTTACGAAGCCGAGTACCACACAGTGCTTGCGTCGCGCTCGAGCACGGCAGAACCCGCTCTTGCCCGTGTGGTTGGCAAGCACTGTGAGAGTGGCGATATCGTTGTACGCAACGATTACCTGCCGGCCGATGTCCACCCCAATGACCTGCTAGCTGTTGCGACCACCGGTGCTTATTGCCACTCAATGTCGAACAACTACAACTTCTTGACTAAGCCAGCAGTGGTCGCCGTTAGAAGCGGCGAGGCGCGTTTGATTATTCGTGCCGAAACCGAAGCAGACCTATTCACCAGAGATTTGAAGTACCAAGCAACCGCAACCCAGAACGAGAAGAGTTAATCGTGCAGGAATACCGCCCACTACGCGTTGCCTTACTAGGCGCCGGCTCAGTCGGATCTCAAGTAGCGCGACTTCTAATTGAAAATAAAGCAGAACTCGCAGCACGTGTTGGTGCAGAGCTGGAGCTCATCGGTGTTGTTGTTCGCGACATTGATAAAGCTGTGAAGGCTGGTGTGCCAAAGCAGTTGCTTACCACTGAGGCTGAAGATGTAATTGTTAGCGCGGACATCGTGATTGAAGTCATGGGTGGCATTGAGCCGGCTAGAACATATATTTTGCAGGCGCTGAATTCAGGTTCAGATGTAATTACCGCAAACAAGGCTTTGCTGGCCACACACGGAACAGAGTTGTTTGACGCGGCCGAGCAAGTTGGCGCACAGCTCTACTTTGAGGCTGCTGTTGCTGGAGCCATTCCTATTATTCGCCCGCTGCGCGAATCGCTAGCCGGAGACAAAGTCAATCGCATCATGGGTATTGTCAACGGTTCAACAAACTACATTCTTGATCGCATGGATACTGAGGGGCTTAGCCTTGAGGCAGCCATGGCAGAGGCCACTGAACTTGGATATCTTGAGGCAGATCCAAGCCTTGACGTTGAAGGTTATGACGCGGCGCAAAAAGCGGCCATCCTTGCCTCGCTGGCGTTTCACACCGAGGTTCCGTTGGACAAGGTATACCGCGAGGGAATTACAAAAATTACCGCGGCGCAAATGGAAGCTGCCAAGCGCGATGGCTACGTCATTAAGATCTTGGCGATTGCCGAACGCATCCCGGCAAATGGTGGCGAGGCAGGTGTTGCCGTTCGCGTTCACCCGGTTTTGATTGATCGCAAACACCCGCTTGGTGCAGTTCGCGGAGCTTTCAACGCTGTATTCGTTGAAGCCGAAGCTGCGGGCGAATTAATGTTCTACGGCGCTGGTGCCGGTGGCGTGCAAACTGCTTCGGCGGTCTTGGGTGACCTCGTCTCCGCCGCTAAGCGTCACGTTGCCGGTGGGCCGGGTCTTGCCGACTCAGTGCACGCAAACTTGCCTGTCTTGCCAATTGATCGCGTGCACACTCGCTACCAAGTCACTCTTGAGGTGACTGACCAACCTGGTGTGCTGGCCAAGATTGCTAATACATTCTCCGCTGGCAATGTTTCAATCGAAACTGTCGAGCAGTCAGTGCGTCAAGACGGCGGCAAGCGCAGCAAGACCGCTACCCTCGAGGTAGGAACCCATTCAGCCACCGATGCAGAACTCAGCGCAGTTGTTAAAGCACTCGCCGCCAGTGAGTCGGTTGAATCAATTACTTCAGTAATCCGAGTAGAAGGAATCTAATGGCACACCAGTGGCGCGGAGTTATTCGCGAATACATCGATCGACTGGATATTTCTAGCGACAACCCAGTGATCACATTGGGTGAGGGTGGTACCCCATTAGTAGAAGCCCCTGCTCTGGCAAAGTTGGTGGGCGCAGAGCGTGTGCTGCTAAAGGTTGAGGGCATGAACCCAACCGGTTCGTTCAAGGACCGCGGCATGACCATGGCCGTTTCAAAAGCGGTGGGTCACGGTGCTCAGGCTGTTATTGCGGCGTCAACCGGAAACACTTCAGCTTCGGCGGCGGCATACGCTGCGGCTGCTGGAATTCAGTCGGTTGTGCTGGTGCCAAAAGGAAAAATTTCTCTGGGCAAGTTATCCCAGGCCGTCGCTCACAAGTCTCAAATTCTGCAGGTGAAGGGTAACTTTGACGATTGCCTGGATCTTGCTCGTGCTCTAAGTGAGAACTACCCAGTGCACCTGGTGAACTCTGTGAACCCAGATCGCATCGAAGGTCAAAAGACCGGAGCCTTTGAGGTAGTTGACTCACTTGGCTTTGCACCTGACTTCCACGTGCTGCCAGTTGGAAACGCCGGAAACTACACCGCTTACTCAAAGGGTTATCAAGAAGACGTGCAGGCCGGCCGCATCAAGTCCATGCCAAAGATGTGGGGATTCCAGGCAGAGGGTTCAGCGCCGTTCAGTTTTGGCAATCCAGTGAAGAAGCCTGACACAATCGCAACTGCAATTCGTATCGGCAACCCGGCTTCTTACGATCTAGCTCTTGCAGCGCGCGAGGCATCGGGTGGTCAATTTGGATTTGTGTCTGACAAAGAAATTCTTTGGATGCACCGATTCTTGTCAAACGAGGTTGGCGTTTTTGTTGAGCCATCTTCTGCAACTGGTGCAGCCGGTTTGTTCAAGCACTCTAAGAAGGGTGAGGTTCCTGCTGGCTCAACCATCGTTGTTACTGTTACCGGTCACGGTTTGAAGGATCCAATGTGGGCGCTGAAGGACGAGCGCGGCAAGGGTATCAAGCCGCAGGCGGTTCCTAATCGAGTTGAAGCAGTTGCCGAACGCCTAGGACTATCAAAGAAGTAAATATGAACTCTCTAATCGGCAGAAAAGTTACGGTCAAGGTTCCGGCCACCTCGGCGAACCTTGGTCCGGGCTTTGACACGCTTGGCATGGCCTTGTCTTACTACGACGAGTTAATTGTTGAAGCTGTTGCCGGCAGCGGGGCGGTGGTGGAAGTTATTGGTGAGGGTGCGGGTGAAGTCGCAACCGATAGCAGCAACCTCGTGGTTAAGTCATTGGCTTTCACCTTTGACAAATTTGGTCAGAAAGTTCCGGGCCTAAAGCTGACCGCGCACAACATCATTCCGCACGGTCGAGGCATGGGCTCATCTGGCGCTGCAGTTGTCTCTGGAATCGTTGCAGCCAAAGGTCTTCTTGAGGGACTAGTGAAAATCAGCGATCAGGAATTGCTGACAATCGCGACTGAGTTAGAAGGCCACCCAGATAACGTTGCACCAGCGCTTTTTGGTGGACTTACCATCGCGTGGGAAGACGAGACTGGTCCGCATCACAAAAAACTTTTCGTTCACCGCGGAGTATCACCGCTTGAATTAGTGCCGAATCACAAGATGTCAACCGCATTGGCGCGCTCGCTTCAGCCAGATTCTGTTCCACACGATGATGCTGTTTTCAACGTCTCTCGCTCGGCACTGCTAATTGCCGCTCTGACTCAGAGTCCAGAGCTTCTGTTGGCGGCAACCGAGGACCGTCTGCACCAGGATTACCGTGCCGCAGCCATGCCTGAGACCGACTCAATTGTGAAACTTATGCGCGAACACGGCCATGCGGCGGTGGTTTCCGGAGCTGGCCCATCGGTGTTGGTATTGGCTAGCGACCCGGCTCAGCGCCTAGAAGCAGCTAAATTGGCCGCCAAGCACTATCCACAGTGGAAGGCGTTGCTTTTGGCTGTGGACTTCAAAGGTGCTACAGTTGCGTTGCACCAATAATTGGTGAAAATCCCGCAGATCTAAAGCGGTAGCAGCATGTTCAAAACATGCATGCAGTGACTCTCTAAATAAAACAGTCACGAATATCTCCTAAGAAAGAGAAATCAATAAACATGGATGAAATCCAGGAAACCGCTCCGGTCAAAAAGTCTCGTCGCGTAGTCGCAGACGGTTCAGCTTCCGCAGAGAAGACCGAAGCCCCTAAGAAGACCACCCGCGCCAAGGCTGTAAAGGCTGATGCGGCAGAACCTAAAGCCGAGAAGGTAGTAGCCGAGAAGTCAGCCGATGCTGGCGAGTCTCGTTCAGCCGACTCTGGCGAATCAAGCGAGCGTACCGGTGGCAACAACCGCAACCGTAACCGCAACCGGAATCGTAATTCGGGCGAAGGCCGCGAGCAGCGCGAGGGCGGCGAAGAGAATTCAAACCGCGAGAACTCCACTCGTGACAATTCAACTAGAGACAATGACTCACGCAACGAGCGCGACTTCAATGACGAGCGTCGTGGCAACAACCGCAACCGCAACCGCAACCGCGATCGCTACCGTGATCGTGACAATCGCGGACGTCGCGGCGGCAACAACCAGCACGATGAGATCGAGCCGGAAATTTCTCCAGATGACGTGCTAGTTCCAGTTGCCGGAATCTTGGACGTACTAGACAATTACGCATTCGTTCGCACCAGCGGTTACCTGCCTGGCCCTAACGATGTTTACGTTTCACTTGGTCAGGTTAAGAAGTACAACCTGCGCAAGGGTGACGCAGTTGTTGGTTCAATTCGTCAGCCTCGCGAGGGCGAAGGCCAAGGCCGTTCAAAGTTCAACGCAATTGTTCGCATTGAGTCAATCAACGGACTTACCGTTGAGCAGGCTGCTACTCGTGTTGAGTTCGGCAAGCTAACTCCGCTTTACCCACAGACCCGCTTGCGTCTAGAGACAGAACCAAACAAACTAAGCACTCGAATCATCGACTTGGTTTCTCCAATCGGTAAGGGCCAGCGTGGTCTGATTGTGTCTCCGCCAAAGGCCGGTAAGACTTTGGTTCTGCAGGCCATTGCCAACTCGATTGCCGTCAACAACCCAGAGGTTCACCTAATGGTTGTGCTTGTTGATGAGCGCCCGGAAGAAGTTACCGATATGCAGCGCACCGTTAAGGGTGAAGTTATCGCTTCTACTTTTGACCGTCCAGCAGAAGATCACACAACCGTTGCTGAGCTAGCCATCGAGCGCGCAAAGCGCTTGGTTGAACTTGGTCACGACGTAGTAGTTCTACTTGACTCAATTACCCGTCTTGGACGCGCTTACAACTTGAGCGCACCCGCATCTGGCCGAATTCTTTCAGGTGGTGTTGATTCATCAGCACTGTATCCACCAAAGCGTTTCTTTGGTGCCGCTAGAAACATCGAGGATGGTGGCTCGCTTACCATTCTTGCCACTGCTCTGGTTGAGACCGGTTCAAAGATGGATGAGGTTATCTTCGAAGAGTTCAAGGGAACCGGAAACATGGAACTTCGTTTGTCTCGCTCTCTTGCTGACAAGCGAATCTTCCCTGCGGTTGATGTAAACGCGTCAGGTACTCGCCGCGAAGAAATGCTAATGAACCCAGACGAAACCAAGATTGTTTGGAAGCTTCGTCGCGCACTTGCGGGTCTTGAGCAGCAGCAGGCCCTTGAACTCGTGCTTAGCCGCCTAAAGGAAACCTCTTCAAACGTTGAGTTCCTTATGCAGGTTCAAAAGTCAATGCCAGTTCCAACCGGCTCTGACTCGGAGTAATTAATTGCTCGATTCGGTTCAACCTCTTTTAGCTGAGCACACGGAACTTCAGACCAAGCTGTCTGACCCGGCGTTACACGGCAATCCTGCCCTAGCCAAAAAACTCAACCGCCGATACGCGGAGCTAAGTGCGATCGTTGCTGCTTACAACAACGTGCTGTCGCTGACTGAGGATGTAAAAGCGGCTAAAGAGCTGGCAAAAGAAGACGAGATGTTTGCCGAAGAAGCAACTCTTAACGAGGAGCGATTGACTGCGGCGCAAGAAAAACTTCGCCGACTTTTGATTCCTCGTGACCCCGATGACGGCCGCGATGTAATTATGGAAATCAAAGCCGGTGAAGGTGGCGCTGAATCTGCACTTTTCGCTGCAGACTTGCTGCGCATGTACATTCAGTACGCAAACTCAAAGGGTTGGAAGACCGAAATTCTTGACAAAAATGAATCTGATTTGGGTGGAATCAAAGACATTCAATTGGCTATCAAGGGAAACTCAACTGACCCAGCACAGGGTGTGCACGCACATCTTAAATATGAGGGTGGAGTGCACCGCGTTCAGCGAGTACCGGCAACTGAAACTCAAGGTCGAATTCACACTTCAGCAGCAGGCGTTCTGGTTTTCCCTGAAGTGGACGAACCAGAAGAAGTTGAGATCAGCCAGAACGACTTGCGCATCGACGTTTATCGATCATCTGGTCCAGGCGGTCAGTCGGTCAACACTACTGACTCAGCGGTTCGCATTACGCACTTGCCAACGGGAATTACCGTGGCCATGCAAAACGAAAAATCCCAGCTGCAAAACCGTGAAGCTGCTATGCGAGTTTTGCGCGCACGTATCCTTGCTGCGCAGCAAGAGGCAATTGAGGCTGAGCAATCTGCAGCGCGCAAATCTCAGGTCAAATCTGTTGACCGCTCAGAGCGCATTCGCACTTACAACTACCCAGAGAATCGCATTGCCGATCACCGCACTGGCTATAAGGCATACAACCTTGATGCCGTTATGGACGGTGCACTTGAGCCGGTGATTCAGTCTGCGATTCAGATGGATGAAGAGTCGCGACTAGCTGCCCTCGGCGACGAAAAGAAGTAAAACTATGTTGCTGCGCGATTTAGTAGAGCATGCGGCAAAACGCTTTGAAGAGGCTGGAATAAGTTCTGCCACGGTTGATGCCGAACTTCTAGCCGGGTATGTACTTGGACTAAGTCGCGGTGGCGTGCAAAGTGAGATTATTCGCGGAGCGGAGCTCACGGAATCTCAATCCGAAAAACTTACTGAGCTTTATGGGCGACGCCACCGTCGAGAACCGCTGCAGCACATCACCGGTGCGGCCTACTTCAGAAATCTAGAACTTCAGGTTGGCAAAGGTGTTTTTGTTCCGCGGCCGGAAACAGAGTTCGTCGCACAATTGGCAATTGACGCTCTGCAAACATTTGAACCCGGTGCGCGGATTGCCGTTGATCTTGGAACCGGCTCTGGTGCCATCGCTTTAGCCATGGCAACGGAAGTGCCTGACTCAATTATTTACGCTGTAGAAAAATCTTCAGATGCCATGCCTTTCACAAGCAAGAATTTTGAAACCTACGGTGCTGCAAATGCAACCCTCAGGCATGGCGACCTAACTGATGCATTCCCAGAGCTTGATAGCACTGTTTCGGTAGTTGCATCCAACCCGCCTTACATTCCAAGTGCCGCAGTTCCTCGCGACATTGAGGTAAATCTTCACGATCCTGATTTAGCGCTTTACGGAGGCGAAGACGGTATGCAGGTCATGCATCTGGTTTCGGCTGCGGCCAGGAGGCTGTTGCAAATCGGCGGAACCTTGGTCGTTGAGCACGCAGACTCACAAGCCGCTCAGGTGTGTCAACTACTATTGGCTGATGGATGGCGACAAGTCCAGAGTCACCAGGATTTGACCGCAAGAGACCGAGCGGTCACCGCCATCAAGTAATTTGTTTCAGCGCAACGGATAAAGAGGAGCTAGATGTCGAACCGCATTTACGACTGTTCATTAGACACTGACCTCCTTACCGGCATGCGCCTGGCCAAGGTATCGCTCGGAAGAAACGAACTGGTTGTCGTACCAACAGACACCGTTTACGGATTGGCTGCCGATGCGTTCTCGCCAGAGGGTGTGAGAGCACTGCTAGATGCAAAGGGTCGCGGACCTCAGTCTCCGCCACCGGTACTTATTGGAACAATTCAAACTCTGCAGGCACTTGCCGAGGATGTTCCCGATGTCGCCAACCGCCTGGCTGCAACTTTTTGGCCCGGCGCGCTGACCATGATTTTGAAATCTCAAAGTTCGCTCACCTGGGACCTTGGTGAAACCAAGGGCACGGTTGCTCTTCGCATGCCTGATCACAAGATTGCCTTAGCCCTGCTTCAAGAGACTGGGCCGCTAGCTGTTTCAAGTGCTAACTTGACTGGCGAACCGGCGGCTACGACTTGCCAACAGGCCGAGGCCTACTTGGGCGACAAAGTGGCGGTTTATCTTGACGGCGGAAATAGCCCAAAGGGCGAGGCATCCACAATCATCGACCTAACCGATCTTGTTGATAGCTACGACTCAGCCGGAAAGCTAACCACCACCGGAAAAATTAAGATTGTTCGACGCGGGGCCCTGAGCGCTGAAAAGATTCGTTCAATCGCTGGTTATCTTCTAGAAGAAAACTTTTAAAAGTGCGCGCCTATTTATTGATGATGGTGATAGCGGCAGCAGTCACCTTCTTCGGTACTTTTGCGGTTCTGCGTTTGGCACACCGATACAAGATCTACCCTCAGATCCGATCACGCGATGTGCACACGAAACCAACACCAAGACTTGGTGGCATCGCCATGTTTGCCGGATTCCTGATCACAATTGTCATCGCTGGTTTTATTGGTTGGTTCAAGAGCGTCTACGCCGAGCCTCTGCAAATCATGGCAATTTTGGCGGCTGCATTCTTGATCACGCTGATTGGCTTTTTGGATGATTTGTATGACCTGGACTGGAGCCTAAAGCTCGCCGGTCAATTCGTTGTTGCCGGAATCTTGGCCTGGCAGGGCGTTCAAATAGTCTCGCTGCCGATCGCCGGCTTAACCATCGGCAGTTTTGGTATTTCGTTCATAGCTACCGTGTTTCTAACGGTGCTCGTGATGAACGCGGTGAATTTCATCGATGGGCTTGATGGCCTTGTTGCCGGCGTGGTGTTTATCGGGACATCGGTGTTTTTTGCCTACAGCTACGTATTGGCACAGCAAACCTCGCCAACCAACTACTTCAACCTTGCCTCGTTGCTTTCCGCAATCGTGATAGGTATGTGCCTTGGTTTCTTGCCCTACAACTGGCACCGAGCCAAGATCTTCATGGGAGATTCAGGAGCCATGTTGCTTGGACTGCTCATGGCAACCACTGCGCTGACCGTGACCGGGCAAATTGATGCTCAGACCGTCAGTCGGGGAGAGCTAGTGCCTGCCTTCATTCCGTTGATCTTGCCGCTGGCCATTTTGATTTTGCCGCTGTTGGACTTTTCACTCGCGGTAGTTCGCCGGCTTCGTGCCGGAAAGTCTCCTTTTGCGGCCGATCGGGAACATTTGCACCACCGCCTGCAGGATTTTGGGCACACTCACCTAGGTTCGGTTTTGGTCTTTTACGTCTGGACAGCGTTGATTTCAATCAGTTGCCTGCTGTACTTCTTCTGGCCTGCCTGGGCCGTGATGATTTTCACCGTGATTGGCCTGGCCGGCTGTCTGGTCTTTACCCTTTGGCCACTTATCCAGCGTCGCAAGACCCTCAACTCAGGAGCAGTCGTAAATGTCTAAAGCCTCAAACAATCTATTTACCCGAGTGCTAACCCTAGGATCGGCTTTGATTGGCGCGATCGCGATTATCGGTGGATTAGTCGGCTATCTGGTAGCGGGTGCCCCGGGCCTAACCAGTGCCCTGATTGGCGCTGGACTGACTCTGGTGTTTGTCACCATGACGGCCCTCAGCGTTTGGCTTGGCGGAAAGCTTCCGCTGGCAGGTTTTTTTGGGCTGGTACTGGGTGGTTGGTTGGTAAAAATGATTGGCTTTGCCCTGGTGATTGCAAACCTGAAGGGTGCCGATTTCATCAATGGTCCGGTGCTTTTTTTCACCCTGGTCGCGGCCATAATTGGCACTCTTGCAGTGGACTCGGTGCTGGTGCTTAAGGCCCGCATTCCCGTAATTGGCGACTAAAAGTTCCTGTTAGGATTGTCGCAAGAACCAAGAAAATTCAAGTTCTTATCCCGTTGTAAATCGCCGCAAGGCTGTCAACAGTCTTGCCCCGAAACAGGAGTCCACGCTGTTCAATAACGCACAGAGCTTGCTTCTCGCAGCAGCCAGTACCGATGAGTCGGGAAGTGGATTTCACGCTCCATCAATCATGGAGTTCTATCCAGAAATCGTTGCCTTTGAGGGAACCCCTTTTGCACTAAACCGAATCATGTTGATTCGCCTGATTGTGCTGACTCTTTTGATTGTTCTATTCAGTCTCTGGACACGTAAATTCCAGCAGGCAAACAAGACTCAGAACCACGTGCCTGGCAAGTTCCAGTTGATGGGTGAAATCTCATTGAACTTCGTGCGTAAGAGCATTGCGCACGATCAGCTTGGTGAAAAAGACGGCGATCGTTTCTTGCCGCTGCTAACCACCATTTTCTTTGTAACTCTCGGCATGAACATCACCGGAATCATTCCTGGCTTCAACATCGCTGGAACATCGGTGATTGGTCTGCCAATCGTCATGGCTGCTGCTGCCTATGTGACGTTCATCTACGCGGGAGTTAAGAAGCACGGTGGGCACTTCTTCACCTCGGCCCTGTTCCCAGCGGGCGTGCCAAAGGCGTTCTACGTTCTGGTGACACCGATTGAATTCTTGTCAACATTCATCCTTCGACCGGTAACACTGGCTCTTCGTTTGACCATGAACATGATCGCCGGTCACTTGCTATTGGTGCTGTGTTTCTCAGCAACCCAGTTCTTCCTGTTCAACACCGAGGGCGCATTCAAGCTTTTCGGCGCAGGAACTTTTGTCTTTGGTTTCGCCTTCACTCTTTTTGAGATTTTGGTGGCATTCCTGCAGGCATACGTTTTTACTCTTCTGACCACGGTCTACATTCAGTTGGCCCTATCAGACGAGCACTAAGAGCTGACAACCGTCAGTTCTAAACCACGGAAGGGAAATACAAAGTGGACGTAACTACATTCGCAGAACTAAGCGGAAACCTAGCAGTTGTCGGCTACGGCCTAGCAGCAGTGGGTCCTGGTATCGGTGTAGGTCTTGTTGTTTCAAAGACCATCGAATCAATCGCTCGCCAGCCAGAGCTAGCAGCAAAGCTACAGGTCACCATGTGGCTTGGTATCGCATTCACCGAAGCGCTAGCGCTTATCGGTCTTGCAACTCCATTCATCTTCGCTTAATCAGTCAGGAACTTAGGCCATGATTTCAAGAATTCTCGCTGCGGCAGCAGAGGGTGAGGCAGCGCCAAACCCACTTTTGCCTGCTAGCTACGACATTCTTTGGTCTTCGGTTGTTTTCTTTATCCTGCTTGCTTTCTTCTGGTTCAAGGTTCTTCCTAATTTCAAGAAGACCCTTGATGCACGCACCGAAGCGATCGAAGGTCGTCTAGAGGCTGCAGAAAAAGCTCAGGCTGAGGCCGCAGCTAAGACTGCAAACATCGAAGCAGAGCAGGCAGCTGCTCGCGCCGAAGCCGCAGAGATTCGTGAGGCCGCCCGAGCCGAAGGTGCAGTCATTTTGGCTGAACTAAAGGAGCAGGCAGCAGCAGAAGCAGCTCGTTTGACTGCAAATGCAAAATCACAGATTGAAGCCGAGCGTCAGGCTGCACTCATTTCACTTCGTGCAGAGGTTGGCACACTCGCCATTGATCTTGCATCAAGTGTTGTTGGTGCTAGCTTGCAGAACGACAAGATTGCTAGCTCAGTGGTAGACCAGTTCTTGGCCGACCTAGAGGCTAACGACAAGTCTTCGAAAGCGAAAGCAGGCGAGAAGAACTAATGGCAAGCTCAACCAGACAGTCGCTGATTGCAGCTAAGGCAGCGCTAAACCCGCTGCTTGCAAAAGCTGACCTCAAGTTCGCAGAAGAGATTTTCGCAATCGGCGCAGCCGTAGCGTCTTCATCTCAATTGCGCAGCATCCTCTCGGACCCTTCCGCCGAGGCTAAGGCAAAATCAGGTGCATTGAACGCCGTATTTGGCAAAAATGTTTCTGCTTCTGCGCTTGAGTTTGCGACCGCTCTAGTTGAACTTCGCTGGTCAACCGGCCAGGATCTGGTTAGCGCGTTTGAGCAGTTGGCTGTTTACGCAGTCGCTGCCATCGCTGCTAACAACAAGAAAATCACCGACGTTGAAAGCGAGCTATTTGCCTTCAAGCAGGCTGTTGATTCTGATCAGGATCTGCAGTTTGCCCTGGGCGATCGTCTGGCATCTGAAGATGCGCAGCTGGCTCTGGTTGCCGCGCTGATCAAGGGCAAGGCAAGCGACGAGGCTGCGGTTCTGATTCGCCGTGCGGTAACCGGTGCACGTCGTCGCCGCGTGTCTCTAGTTCTAGAGCAATTCGGCAAGCAAGTTTCTGCCTATGCAGAGCGCCTAGTAGCAACCGTCACCGTAGCGACACCGATGAGCTCAGCTCAGCTGGATCGTCTTGAAGGTGTCTTGGCAAAGTCTTATGGACAGAGCCTGAAGCTAAACGTTGAGGTTGATCCAGCAATCCTTGGCGGCATCAAAGTTCAGGTAGCTGGAGAGATTCTTGACGGAAGCTTGGCTTCACGTCTTACCAACGCAAAACTTCAGTTGGCATAACTACCAACTGACCAAAACTTCAGTCACTAATCCGGCTGAGAGACCAACAGGGGTTCGCCCCAGAAGTAGAGGAACGAGATGGCAGATCTGAAAATCAGCCCGAACGAGATTCGCGACGCTCTAAAGGACTTCGTAAAGTCTTACGAGCCAGCCAAGGCTTCTCGCTCAGAGGTAGGCCACGTAATCGATGCCGGTGACGGTATTGCTCACGTTGAAGGGCTACCAAGTGCGATGGCTAATGAGCTACTCAAGTTCGCCGACGGCACTCTTGGCCTAGCCCTGAACCTCGACGAGCGCGAGATCGGTACCGTTGTGCTCGGTAACTTCGAAGGCATCGTTGAGGGTATGGAAGTTCACCGCACCGGTGAAGTTCTGTCTGTGCCTGTTGGTGACGCATTCTTGGGTCGCGTAGTTGACCCACTGGGTAACCCAATCGACGGTCAGGGAGACATCAAGGCCGAGGGTCGTCGCGCGCTAGAGCTTCAGGCACCTGGTGTTATGGCTCGTAAGTCAGTTCACGAACCACTGCAGACCGGTATCAAGGCAATCGACGCGATGATCCCAGTTGGTCGTGGTCAGCGTCAGCTAATCATCGGTGACCGCCAGACAGGTAAGACCGCGATCGCGATCGACACCATCATCAACCAGAAGGCAAACTGGGAGTCAGGCGATGTCAACAAGCAGGTACGTTGCATCTACGTGGCCATTGGTCAAAAGGGTTCAACCATTGCTGGTGTTAAGGGTGCTCTTGAAGAAGCTGGCGCCATGGAGTACACCACCATCGTGGCTTCTCCTGCATCAGACCCTGCTGGTTTCAAGTACCTAGCTCCATACACCGGTTCTGCAATTGGTCAGCACTGGATGTACGGCGGCAAGCACGTACTAATCATTTTTGATGACCTGTCAAAGCAGGCCGAGGCATACCGTGCCGTTTCACTTCTTCTACGTCGTCCACCAGGCCGTGAGGCTTACCCAGGTGACGTTTTCTACCTACACTCACGACTGCTGGAGCGCTGTGCGAAGTTGAACGACGAGCTTGGCGGCGGTTCGATGACTGGTCTGCCAATCATTGAGACCAAAGCGAACGACGTTTCTGCATACATTCCAACCAACGTGATTTCTATCACCGATGGTCAGATCTTCCTGCAGTCAGACTTGTTCAACTCAAACCAGCGCCCTGCGATTGACGTAGGTATCTCGGTTTCACGTGTTGGTGGTGCGGCTCAGGTTAAGGGAATCAAGGGCGTCTCAGGAACCTTGAAGCTTGAACTTGCTCAGTACCGAGCACTTGAGGCATTCGCCATGTTTGCGTCTGACCTTGATGCAGCATCACGTCAGCAGCTTGCCCGCGGTGCACGTTTGATGGAATTGCTAAAGCAGCCTCAGTACTCTCCATACCCAGTAGAGGAACAGACCGTTTCTATCTGGGCGGGTACCACCGGAAAGCTTGATGAAGTTCCAGTTGAAGACGTTCTTCGTTTTGAAGCTGAGCTTCTAGAGCACCTGCGCCGCAACACCAAGGTGCTAACCACCATTCGCGAGACCAGCAAGCTGGAGAGCGACACCGTGGCGGAGCTTGAGAAGGAAGTTGCAAAGTTCAAGAAGAGCTTTGCTACCAAGGGCGGAACCCCGCTTCCTTCAAACGGCACCGAAGCCCTTGAAGAAGAAGACGTAAACCAGGAAAAGATTGTGAAGGGTAAGAAGAAGTAATTCTTCTTTTCATCACGAAACTAACCACCCAGATATAGAGAGCGAGGAGAGAACATGGGAGCGCAACTTCGCGTCTACAGACAAAAAATTAAGTCTGCACAGACCACCAAGAAGATCACTCGTGCCATGGAGTTGATCTCCGCTTCGCGCATCAACAAGGCACAGCAGCGCGTAGCAGCATCAACCCCTTACTCGCGTGCGGTAACTCGCGCGGTTTCTGCGGTTGCAACATTCTCAAATGTTGATCACCCGCTAACCACAGAGCCAGCCCGCATTGACCGCGCAGCAGTCGTGATTTTCACTTCTGACCGCGGTCTAGCCGGTGCTTTCTCATCAAACGTTCTCAAGGAAGCAGAGCAGCTAACCAACCTTCTCAAGGAGCAGGGTAAGGAAGTTGTTTACTACCTAGTTGGTCGCAAGGCCGTTGCTTACTTTGGTTTCCGTCGTCGTGCATTCACCCGCAGCTGGATTGGTGGAACAGACCTTCCTCAATTTGGCACCGCAAAAGAAATTGCCGATGCAGTTGTTGAAGCATTCAACACCGATTACAAAGACGGTGGAGTGGATGAAATCCACTTGGTTTCAAACCGCTTCATCTCGATGATTGCCCAGGTCCCAGAAGTAGTTCGTTTGCTTCCGCTGGAAATTGTTGAGGGTGTTGAAGCGCCTGCCGATTCACAGGTTTACCCGCTTTACGAATTTGAGCCAGATGTAAACAAGGTGCTAGACGCACTGCTACCGGTTTACATCGAGAGCCGTATTTACAACGCAATGCTGCAGTCTGCAGCTTCTGAGCACGCAGCTCGTCAAAAGGCGATGAAGTCAGCTACTGACAACGCCGACAAGCTGATCAAGAACTACACACGCCTGTCAAACGCAGCGCGTCAGTCAGAAATTACGCAACAGATTTCCGAAATTGTTGGTGGTGCAGACGCTTTGTCTACCGCCGGCAACGAGGACTAAGAGAAAGAAAGAGAAATGGCCGAGACCAAGAACAAGGCTGGAGTAGGACGCATTGCACGCGTTACTGGTCCAGTTGTTGACATCGAGTTCCCGCACGATGCCATCCCTGCTATCTACAACGCTCTAACCACTGAGCTAGACGTAGCGGGCGAGAAGACCACTCTTACTCTTGAGGTTGCACAGCACCTCGGAGATGACCTAGTGCGCGCAATTGCATTGAAGCCAACCGATGGTTTGGTTCGCGGTGCAGAGGTTGCTGACACAGGCGCTCCTATCTCAGTACCTGTTGGTGACGTCACCAAGGGTCACGTATTCAACGTGACCGGTGAAGTTCTAAACGCCAAGCCAGGCGAGAAGATCGAAGTTAAGGAAACTTGGTCGATTCACCGCCAGCCACCTGCGTTCGACCAGCTTGAGTCAAAGACCACCATGTTTGAGACCGGTATCAAGGTCATTGACCTTCTTACTCCTTACGTACAGGGTGGAAAGATTGGTCTATTCGGTGGTGCCGGTGTTGGTAAGACCGTTTTGATCCAGGAAATGATTTACCGCGTGGCAGAAAACCACGACGGTGTATCGGTGTTCGCCGGTGTGGGTGAGCGTACTCGTGAGGGTAACGACCTAATCGACGAAATGACCGAGTCAGGCGTTATCGACAAGACAGCTCTGGTCTTTGGTCAGATGGACGAGCCACCTGGCACGCGTCTTCGCGTTGCTCTTTCAGCGTTGACCATGGCGGAGTACTTCCGCGATGTTCAAAAGCAGGACGTGCTCTTGTTCATCGACAACATCTTCCGCTTTACTCAGGCAGGTTCTGAGGTATCGACCCTTCTAGGTCGTATGCCATCTGCCGTGGGTTACCAGCCAAACTTGGCCGATGAGATGGGTCTGCTACAGGAGCGCATCACATCAACCCGTGGTCACTCGATTACCTCGCTGCAGGCGATTTACGTTCCTGCCGACGACTACACCGACCCAGCCCCGGCAACCACCTTTGCTCACTTGGATGCAACTACCGAGCTATCTCGTGACATTGCATCTCAGGGTCTATACCCTGCGGTGGACCCACTAACCTCGACCTCTCGTATCTTGGACCCTCGCTACATCAGCAAGGACCACTACGAGACCGCAACCCGAGTCAAGTCAATCCTTCAGAAGAACAAGGAACTTCAGGAAATCATCGCGATTCTTGGTGTTGAAGAACTTTCTGAAGAAGACAAGATCACCGTTTCACGCGCTCGTCGTATTCAGCGTTTCCTTTCACAGAACACCTACATGGCTACCAAGTTCACTGGTGTTCCAGGTTCAACCGTGCCACTGAAGGACACCATCGAAGGCTTCGCGGCTATTGCTCGCGGTGACTTCGACCACGTTGGTGAGCAGGCGTTCTTCAACCTTGGTGACATCAACGATGTTCTAAAGGAATGGGACAAGATCCAGAAGGAATCAGGTAAGTAATAATGGCCACCCTTCGCGTTGAACTAGTAGCTGCCGACCAGGCCGTATGGACTGGCGAAGCCAAGATGGTTATTGCAAAGACCGTCGAAGGTGAGATCGGTTTGCTACCGGGTCACGAACCCATGCTCGCCATTCTTGGCGCAGGTGAGGTTCGCATCACCCTTGAAGACGGAAACGTCATCAAGGCAAATGCCGAAGACGGATTTCTATCTGTAGAGAACAACGTTGTGGCCATCGTGGCTAGAAACGCAGCACTGGTCTAAAGCCTGAAATATTTCAAACAGAAACCCCAGTCTTTTGACTGGGGTTTCTGCATTAGCGATTCGCGGTTGGTTTCCACTTAACATCGTTGCCACCGTTGGCAACGCGGGCCAGCACGAATAACAAATCGCTTAGGCGGTTTAGATACTTGGCGGCAACCACATTGATGCCACCGGCATCGGTGCCCTTCTTTGATGGTTCTACTCCATGAGTTTCAATTGCGTGCCAAGTAGCGCGCTCTGCTCGGCGGACCACAGTTCTGGCTAGATGCAATCCGGCCGCCAGCGAGGTGCCGCCCGGCAGAATAAAAGAGTCCAGCTTGGGCAATTCGCTGTTGTACTTGTCGATGGCGTTTTCCAACTGGTCGACCCAATCAGCCGGCACTCGAATCGGTTGATATTCATATGTATCGTGAAGTGGGGTTGCCAGATCGGCACCTAGATCGAACAGTTCGTTTTGAATTCGGGTCAGCAGAGCCAAAGTATCGGGGTCAATTTCACCTTTGGAGAAACTAAGCGCTAAACCAATCGCCGAGTTTGCCTCATCAACATCGGCATAGGCCTCAATGCGCGGGTCAGTCTTGCGCACTCGGGTGTAGTCGCTGAGCCCAGTCATTCCCTCATCGCCGGTGCGCGTGTAGATCTTCGTAAGTTTCACCATGTTGCCAGTCTAGAAACTTATCCGCTCAGGAACTAATAGGCTAATTTTTATGCTCTTTTTGATCCCCCCTTCTGAAACCAAAGCCGATGGCGGGGGTTCAATCAAAATCACTCAGGCTCACCTAACCTTTGGTGGTCTGGATCAAACTCGCGATGAGGTTTTAGAGGCCTACATTAAAGCAACCGGCGACCAAGACATCCGCCAAGCGCCAACCATGGCTGCGATTAATCGATACACCGGTACTCTTTACTCGGCAATTCATGGCCGCGGCTTAAAGGGCACGCCAACTGCAAATAATTCACTCAACACCGATGAACTTGCCCGAGCCCGCAGTATGGTGCTGATTCAGTCTGCGCTTTTTGGAGCGATTGCTGCTACCGACCTGATCCCAAATTACAAAGTTTCGCCAAGCAAGTTGATTTGCGGCATAAATCTAAAGCGGGTTTGGCCAGCACCGCACGAACAGTTTGCCTGGGCTCGCCTGGCCGCCGGTCCAGTTATTGATCTGCGCTCAAAGGCATACGCCGATCTTGCGCCCCTGCCAGAGAACATCGATGCCTATACCGTGACGGTGTTTGTTGAACGAGCGGATGGTTCTCGCGAGCAGTTGAATCACTTCAATAAGAAGGCCAAGGGTCAGTTGGTGCGTGCGGCACTGACCGCAGCGAAAGAACCCCAAACCATTGCTGA
>JACCDY010125045.1_pt1 | contig 58098 bp, 53 predicted proteins | sample 7446391 | NCBI WGS metagenome assembly JACCDY01 (sample SAMN15323451, study PRJNA562643) | freshwater metagenome | isolation source: river surface water | place: USA:Blue River Watershed | collected 2017-08-18
AATCAAGAAGATAATACGACCCAAAATGAAGATATTAATGTAGATTTAGAAGAAATTCCATTGCTTGAAACTAATAATAATCATATATTTAAATCTAATATTATTAGTAAACCATATGAAATCGTTATTGAAGAAAATTTAGTAATAAGTCCAGATTTAAATAAATCTAATGAAAATAGATTTGAAGAAATTAGCGAAACATTATCCGATACTAATGAATCTATTGATATTAATGATATTATTGATGAATTAAATAATACTAATCAATCTAATAAACCAGCAAAGAAACAAAAAAAAAATAAAAATAAAACCGAATCAGAAGCAGGAATTGATCATTTTAAAGCATATATAAATAATAATAGTTAAATTAATAATTAATAATAATAAATTAATTATTTTTTTTTATTACATTAAATAATTAGAATCAAAGATTTATAATTAATTTTTAATTAAATACAAGTATATATATATACTATAATTAAAGATAATAATATAATAATTGATACTAAATTTAAAATGGATACTACTACTCAACAAGTTTCAAAAAAACGTGTAATTAAAAAAAAGTCTCAACCTGTTGAAGAAACTAATGTAGATATGACTCAACCTTCTACTGAAGTAACAACTGATGTAGAAGAAAATTCAACTGATGATCAGGTTTCATTTATCCCAAGTTCTCGAGTTAAAAATTATATTAGCAAAGAAAAATTAAATAAACAATTAGATATGGTAATTTCAAAATTAAAGGATTCTAATGAATCTGTTGATTTAAGTACTTTACTTACTACAGAACAACAAGATAAATTAGGTAGTGTTATTAAACAAAAAGAAGAAAATGGTGAAGAAATTAAAATTAATACACTTGCGGTAGATCTTCTATCAAAATATAAGTATAAGTTTAGTCATTCTTCATTTAAAGTATTATCTGTATTTTTAGATTTAATGATTGAAGAACTTACATTAGGAGTAATGGATGAAGTTATTAAATCTAAAAAATCAATTATCAATCTAAAATATGTATACACTAGTGATACTAATACTCCATTATATAATGTTTATTCTAAACTACCTACATTTATTTCTGAAAAAGAAAATTTAAGTAAAGTTGTTTCCGATGAAACTCAAGAAAATACAGAGGAAGTTACAGAAGATGAAAATTCAGAAGAACAACCAACTCATTCAATTAATTTTGAATTTTATGTCCGCAAGATTTGTAATAAGTTAAAGAAATCAAAAGAAGAATATAGTAAAATTAAAGTAAGTAATAACTATCAAAAATTCTGTTCTAATCTTATTTTAGAATTCTTAGATAAAGTTGCACCTATGACTTCTATTGTTCTTGAAGTTATGACAACTAAAACGATTACTAATCTAGTATTTGAAACGGTTATTAAGCTTCAACTATATGATAATGCTCATTGTGATTCAATTATGAATGAAATTAAAAATAGATTAACTTAAAAAAATAAAATTAAGTATTAAAATAATAAATTTATTTTTTTTTTAAAATACTTTTTAATTTATTTTTACTTTTACTTTTATATGGTTTAGTTAAAATTATAAATTCTGGGGTTGAAAAGGTTATTTTTTTTCGATGCCGTTGTAAAGGAATATTATTTTTTACTATAAAACTATCTAATACTTTTATTAACTTATTAATTTCTGTAATTTTTGTATTTTGTGTAATATTTATAGATATTATACAATTTGCAATCTCTTTTGGTAATAATTTATTAAATTTATAATTTTCATTTATTATAATATTATTTTGTTTTAAATAATTAATAATAGAATTTGAATTATATTTAACATTTGGAATTAATAAACCAAATGTTATTGAGTTTATAAATAAATTATTTAATATGACAATTGTTACGCAATTATTAAAATATATTTTATCTGTGGTCAAATATTCATTAATATGTACTATTTTATATTTTTCTTTAAAATAGTTAAAAAAATTATTTATATTAGTTGTAATGTTATTACTTATTTGTAAATATTTATTATTATAATTTATTACATTTGCTAAATATAATAATGTTTCCGGTGAAAAATTTGTATTAAAAATTTGAGAATTAAAAAATTTGTATTTAGATAATAGATTTTTTTTAATATAAATTAAATAATATTTATTTTTATATGCGTAATGATTTAATAATAAAATATCTTGATTATTAAAATATAATTCATATCTATTGTTAGTATTTACATAGTTAAATAATATATTTTCATTATTACTTATTAATATTATATTATAATATTTACAATATGATGATAATTTATTTAAATTATAATATTGATTGTTATTAATATTAGATACAAATCCAAATAATGTATTTGATTTTTTATATTTTTTAAACTCTTCTATAATATTAATTGCCGATATAATAGTTAAATCTTCAATTAAATTTTCTTTTAATAATTTTTTACATAATGATATTATAAATGTTGATTCATAATAAGATACTATAAAATGTGGTTTATTTTTATTTTTTTCTATATATATCTTGCATATATTAACAATAGAATATGCTATTATTTTCTGATAATTAAAATTTATAAATAATTCATAATCACCAAATTCAAATTTTTTTTTTAATTCATTTATTTTTGTATTTAAAATTTCTTTATTTTTTGGAATTTTTAAAATACTTTTATTTAAATTATCTATATGTAAAAGTTCCTCTTTTTTGTTATTAAAATATATTAAATTTTTCATTATTAAAAATAAATTATTATTATAATAAACTTATCAAAATATTAAATCAAAAAAAAATAATTTATTGATATTTGTTTTGATAAGTTTATTATAATAGTTGTAGTGTTTGATTATAAGAATAGCATTATTTATTTAGATAGTTTAAAATTTTATGATTTTTATTTGATTATTTGTTAATAAAAAATTGATAAGTATATTAATATAAATAATTTTTTATAAAAAAAAAATAATTAATTATTCTAATATTTTCTAATGCTATTAATAAATTTAATCGAATTTAAATATTTTATATGTTTGTTAATTTATATTTTAGAAAAATTTATATATAAATATTTAATCTGTGAAGATATAATTAAAAAGTGTTTATATGTAGAAAAATATGATAATATACACAACTTAAGTATTTTATACTTATTATTTAATATTGAAATTCATACTATTTATAATATTAAAAAAAGATTTATACAGATTTTTTATAATAAAGAATTAATATCAAATATATGTATTATAGATGAAAAAAATATAGTTAATGATAATAAAATAATTTTATCATTTTTATATTTAGATCAATATTATTTTACAAATATTTTACAAATATATAACTGTGGAGTTTTTTATCATTCAAATAGTTTATTTACACATGTATATAATTACTTAGGAAATCGAAGATGTGAAAAATCAATTATCTAGCAAATACCGGTAATGTACATGATAACAATAATAATGGTACTCCAATATATCCAATTAAAACATATTTAAATAATCTATATAATGGATGTGAATATGAATTATACATTAATATATATAATTCTCTTTGTTCCTTTGAAATAGGATCCGTTTTATTTATTAAATCTAAAATGTGTAATCTAAATTCTAAACAACCACTTTTACTTCTATCAATACAAAGGTTTCTTTTTGAATTAGTTTGTATATAATTAAATATTAAATTATTTAATTTAGAATATTCTAATTCTGAATTATTAAATTGTAAATTATTAATTCGTAAATTATATTCTTTTTCATTTATTTCGCCATCATTTAAAAAATATAATACAATGGCAACTGTTGCAAAAATATAATAACCAATTATTATATTTTTTATTGGATCAGATTCTTTTTTTATTGGGTTATTATTGCTAATTTGAATATTATTTTTTTTATTTGCACTATATTCAGTATTCTTAGTTGGTATAATTGGATTAACAATATTAGTATTTAAATTTGGTAGTTTTGCATTAGAACTCATATTTTATTTTATATTATATTATAGTATAATATATTAAAAATTATTAATTAGAAAATATCATTACAAAAAGATAAAATATTAACGGAGCATTATTATTAACTGATATTAAAAATAAAAAACAATATAAATCCAATACCGCCATATAAATTACGTTTATAAGTATAATCTTCATATGTATAATTAGAATGTTTAATTAATTTAATTAATGCGCAGCAACTTCAATCATTAATGCAAAAATATAGATTATAAGTGGGGCATTATTTACTGGTATCAAAAAGAATGGCAATATAAATCCAATACCACCATATAAATTACGTTTATAAGCATAATCGTCATATGTGTAATTAGAACGTTTAAATAATTTAATTAATGTGCGATCATTTTTTGATAACTTATTAATATATTTTTCTCTAAGTTTTTTTTCTGCTTCATATTTCCACTCTTCAAACGTTTGCCATCTTGTTGTATATCTACGATTTCCTAAAGCACTTCTACCTATATATATTCTAATATACTTTCTCTTTTCCATATATTCATTATTTGATAAGTTCTGATTGCTATAATTAAATATATCGTTTTGTATTTTATCGTATTGTAACTTTGCTATATCTTTATTATCATATCCTATTTTTTGTAATTCTTTAATAAAATCATCTTCATCAAGAATATAAAAATATTTATTAAAAGAATAATGTAATATTAATGCTAATATTAAAAATATATAATATCCAACAACTAATTTAAATATTTTTTTATTTTCTTCTTCTTTAGACATCTTTATTTATTCTTTATATTAATTATTAGTATAAAAAAATATAAAAATAATTATTAATCTAAATTAATTAATTGATAATTTAAAAAATAATTGCAATTATTTGTCCATATATATCCACCATATTTTTTATTAGTATTAATATGTTTAGGTATAGTTTTTCTGTTTATTTTTTTTGTAGTGCTATTTAGATAATATAATTGTTTAGTAAATGTTGTATAATTATTAGATTTATAAATACGTTTATTAATTTCATCAATCGCATAAATATTTGGTAATTCTTGAGATTTGTATTTTAATATAATTTCATCAATTGAAAGATTTAATACTTCTAAAATTTTTAGTTCATATTTATTTAATTCTTTATTAATATTTAATTTATTATTAGCATCAGGTTCTAAAATAGAATAAATTTTATTATTATTTGGTGTTAACCAACGTTTTTCTCTAATAATATTTTTTAATAATTGATAATTAGAATTAATAGTTTTAATTTCTTGAAATTCATTATAATATTTAATATAATTATAATCTGTATCATATTCATAAATTTTTACTTTTTCTAAAATACCATGCTTTGTGCAATAATAACATCCACGATCTTTTTTTCTTAGCATATGTGAATAACTCATTTTAAATCTATGTTTAAATATACTAGTGCATTCAAATTCTAGTTCTTCTTCACAATTTCCATTATAATCACTTATTAATTTAATTTTATTATTTAATGACTGTTCAATTATTTCTTTTGTTAATTTACTTCTATTAGGTTCATTAGAATAAATATTCTGGTTATCTTTAATTTCATCTTTATCTAAATAATTTGGTTGTTCCGTTTTATATTTATCGCAATATTCATTTTCTTTATTATTTAGATATTCTACTAAATCACTAATTATTTCTGGTTTTGTATTACATTTATTTTCAAATTGATTTTTAAATGATTTATTTAATTTATATACGTTATTATTTTCAAATTCTTCTACCAATTCAACTAATTCTAATAAAATATTATAATCAATTTGAAATAATTCTTTATATGTTTTTGAATCATTATCTACATATCTATATGCTTTTAATTTATCTAAAATATATTGTTCTAAAATACTTGAATTATGACATTTAAATATATATAAATAATGATATTTATCATCTCCAAATCTACCTGTCTGATATGTATGAATTCTAGTTTGAAAATTTGTAGTCTTACCTACTTTATATATATTTGAATGAATGTATTTATTTGTTGATGCAATATAAATATATTCATCTCTATTTAATTTAATATTTTGATAGCACACATTTGATTTTAAAATATTCTCACTTTGTAATTTATTAATAATATTCTCCTTTTCTTCTAATTCTTGATTTTTATTTTCTAATTCTAATTTTCTATATTTATTTTGATATTCTAAATAAAATTTAAACACACGTTCTAACTCAATGTAATATTTTTTAATTTCTTTTGATTTTTGTGTTTTTAGTAGCATTAAAGATTGTTTAAAACAATCCGGCGATACAATTAAATGTTTTACTTTATTATGTGTATTTATATCAATATTTTCTAGTGCCAATTTTTGGCACTTAGAAAATTCTTCAAATTCTTTTAAAAATAATAATTTATAATCATTTTCAATTTCAAAGTTTTCTTTTAATATCGTTAAATAATCTTGTTTATTTTTTTTATATTCTGTGCGTGAATATCCAATATATTTTAACATATTATCATCAATATAAATCCAAACATCATCTTTTATATTTTGCCAAAATTTATCTAAAAACATATCATTATATTCATAATTGATGTTATTTAATAATTCTTTTACTGTTAATAATGGTTGATTAATGTCAATAATATTATTAGTTAACATTAATTTGTTCATTTTAACTTCTATTTGTCTATTTTATATATATGATACTTACAAATATTCAATATAAAAATATATATCAACCAAGTGGTCAAAAAAATAAAACAATATTTAATTATTTTTTACATAATCGACATCCACGAGTGTATCTTTGTTTCATATTATCCCAAGAACTATTAAATATATGTTCATTAGAACATTTAAATTTATATACTGTATTTGATTTAATATATTCATCTAACATTTCTAAATTATGTTCTTTAATAATATTATTAATATAATCTTTTGTAACTGGTGCATTATGAGCACATAGTTTACACCATCTATTTCGTTTTAAATCAGTTGAATTAATTTCAAATATGTGGTTATTGGAACATTTAACTTGTAATTTATGTTTTGTATTTATATATTTATCTGAAATACATAAACCGTTTTTTGATTCAATAATTTTTTTTAATTCAATAAATTCATCTGGATTTTCTTTTAATAATTCAAATTCTTTATAAAATTCTTTTTTTAATAATTCCCAATCTAAATTTTTATTATATTTATCTTTATAATCTTCTAATAAGTCTATTTTAGAAATAATATATTCTTTAATTGTATCAAATGTATTATATGTATATGGAATTACAATTAATGTAATACCTAATTCTTCACATTCTTTTAATTTTTGAATATCTCTATTTTGTTGCTCTTCTAATGAACCAATTTTATGAAAATGTTTTTTAATTTCTTCAAAGTGCTGAATTCCATTGTATTCCAGTGCTAAATTTAAATTTTTATTATACCCATCTAATTCAAGTTTACTAGGTAAAATAGAACGTGTTTTATAAAATTTAGTATTAAATAATTTATTCATAATAAATATAGAAATCATTTCACAATTACCAATTGAACATTCTGGACATCCAGATCGTTCTGAATAGACATTATATATTTCAGTTTCCCAAATATGACCAAAATGGCATTGAAATTTTGATCTTTGTTTTGTATTTTTATATGATTCTTCATTTAGTAATATATAATTTTTTTCTTTTAATTTATTTTTGACCATATTTAATGTAATTTTTGGTCTATAGCATTCTTTACAGCCACTTAATGAATTAATAATATGATTAATTTGAGTTGTCCAAATATGACCATATAGACACTCAAATTCACCGTAATTATTTTCTAATTTATTAATCAATTTAAATCCATTTTTCATTAGAATTTCATGTAATGTATATTTTTCTGTATTTTTTTTACATTCTTTACAATATTTAATTTCTTTTAATGTTGATCTAATTGTACATTTCCATTCAATATTATGACCTTTACATTTAAAATGACCAATAGTATTTGTATTTTTAAAATCATTTACATTTAATAATTTATAATTCTTGTTATTTAAATCATTTAATACTTCATCTAATGTAATTTTAACTGGCATATTTATTATAATAATTAACAATAAATATTCAATTTTAAAATAAAAAAAATAATTTAATTTTTTATTTTTATTTATTATATATAAATATACTCAAGCGACATATAAATCGTAGCAGTACCTTAGGTTGCATATCGAAGAGTGGCTGAGCCGTCTGAAATGAGTAAAAAGTTGATTGCTACAGCATTTACAATGAGTTCAGCAGGGGTGTTGGCAGCAACATAAGTGGAATCGTAAGCAAGGTAGAATTCACGAGCACGAGATACGTTAATGTGACCCGATGGCTGGTAGGTACCTGGGTATAAGCAAAAGTTGATCATGAAACAACCAGGATCTTTAGGAGTTCGTACATTCCAACCACCGTAAAGGTATGGTACATAGCAGTTGAAGAAAGTGGAAGGAAGGTTGTTGTAAAGCGGAACACCATGAGCCGAAACAGTAAGACGAGTTACGTGGTTGACTTCGTTTAACCAACGAGCAGAGGTGGCAACACCGTTAACGGCATTGGCAGCAACGGTAGAGTAACTGCATTGACCAAATCTGTGCCAGAGGTTAGTGTGGTTAGCATAAAGTTCAGTATCAGCACCTGAAGCGGAGTTAACAACTGGACGAATACCAACATACATAGTTTCAATTGGCCATTTAAGTTGTTGAAGAAGAACGTTATCAGATGATTTGTTAACATTAGTGACTTGACGACGGTGGACGCGTACAAGAGTGAAACCAATACGAGCAATGAAAATATCGTGAATATCTGGGTTAACAAAAATGTTGTTAATGTATAGATCAAAAGTGGTAATGGTTGGAGTAGTTACAGTAACAGCAGCGGCAGCTGAATGGTGTTTGCGAACATCAACCATTTGATCTTTGGTGGCTAAATCAATGTTAATAAAACGTTGACCATAAGGAATAGCAACTGATGGAATAGCAAGACGTGGATCAGTGTTGAACCAGAAAAGGAGAGGAACAAAAAGTTCAACATCACCATGTTGACCATTAGCTTTGTAGGTTTGGAAACCATTACGAAGAGTAGTAGAAGCACGAGCATTATCTGGGGCAGTGGTAGCAACTGAGTTATCGTAATCAAATACTAATTCACGAGCAACTTCTTGACCCATGCAACGGTTCCAGCCATCTTCTTTAGAAGCAGATACGCAGAATTGACGGTGGAAGTTGTAAGTATCTGGGTAGTATTCATCAAGAGGATTACCATTTACATCAAATGATACTTTTTGGAAAAGACGCTCGCCAGGGTAATCACACCAGCGGTATACAGCAACTTCACCAGCATTAGAAGCAGTAGCAGGAGCTACTGTTGGTGCAGCCATTTTAACGTGAACAACCATATCACTAAAGAAATCACCAAATTGAGGAATAGAGAATTGTACTTTAGAACCAAGAGTTGGGTTGTTAGCAGTTACTTTGTTGTATTCATAAGCAATCGCAGCAAATGGTTTAAAATGAGCATTCATAAAAAGAATGTGGGTACGTTCAATATCCGCAAGGGTTGGGTTAACGTTTTCCTCACCTTTAGCAAGACGAGCGGCACGTACTTCCGCAAGACGTTGACTTAAAAGCTCAGAAGCCATAAGCATTCGGTCTTGCTTGCCGTCATTAGTTATAAGGTTAAAAATGCCGCCAGTGCTCATAGGTTTTTTGCTTTACGATATTAACTTAGACTCTATTTATTTTATATAGAATATATATATTATATTAAAAATTTATTTTTAAAAAAAAATTAATTAATTTTTAAATTCATTAATTATACTTTAATATTCATTTTATAATAAAAATATTACCTGTTAATTTTATAATATAAATATTTTCTTATGAATAAAATTACATTCTTTTTCACACTCACAATCATAATACATATATAATAATTCAATATAATTATTAATTTCTTTATTACTGTATTCATCAATTAATTTTAATAAATTATTTAATCTTGTTAATAATTGAGTTTTATATTTTTTTTTATTAATAGTATAAATATCAGGATTAAATCTAATAAATACTGTTGGCAATCCATTTGCTAAATAAATATTATTCATTCTTGCAAATTCACATTCTTTAGTATATTGTTTATGTTGTTCTTCATCAATTTCAACTACAATAAAATGAGTATTACAATCAATTAATATATCTGGTCTAAAATTTCCACATAAGTATCCAACAGATTTATTATGGATAAATTGAATATTATTTTTATTTAAAAAGTCTACTACTTGCATTTCTTTAGTTTTTTGATTAGCATTTGGATTACAATAAGAACATAGAAATGGTTTCCTTTTAACTTGATATAAATCACAACTTTGACATCGACCAGATGTATAATTAAACATATTCTCTTTTTTATGTGAACTACAATATTGTCTTGGTTCTTCTTTAGTTCCAAAATACGCAATAGTTATACAATCTGTTTCTTTACAAATTATATTTTTATTACTACACATATTTTCTTTTTTATGTAAACTACAATAAATTCCTTTTTTAATAGATTTAACATTAAATTCAGCAACATTATTACATTCTAATTCAATACATATATCTTTATGAATATCTAACATATCATCATCTTTATGTTCTAAACAATATTTACAACCCTTTTCACCTTTTTTATTATATCTTGCTCTTTTACTGCAATCTGGATAAATACATTTTTGATATAATTGAATCATATTTTCTAATTTATGCTGAGTACAATATTCAGCAATTCCATTTTCTAATCCATAACTAGGTATAATATTACAATTTTCTTCTTTACATTTTTTTTCTTTACTTAGTTTATACATTCCTTCTTCAGCATGAGTTGCACAATATTGTTTTTTGTTTAAACCACATGTCGCAATTTTAATACAATCTAAATTATTTTTATCAATATATTCACATAATTTAGTTCTAACATTTCTTAATTGATTAGGTAAATTACCAATACCTTCTTTATTAATTTGTTTATCATTTGCATGTTTAGAACAGTATATAGCCGGTGCTCCTTTAACATTATATGTTGCGGATGTTTCACATCCAATAATAATACACATTGGATTATTATTTAAAATTATTTTTTCTTCATTTGGTTTACTATTTTTTTTATTCCCTGTTAAATTTTTATAATCTTCTAACCATAATTTTTTTAATTGTTCTAAATTTTCAATATCAATATTATTTAAATAATCTAATTCATTTTTTTTATTTTCAATAAATTCATTTAATTCTTCAATATATGTAATATGTTTTAAACCTTGTAATTTATATTTAGTAACATCATTATTTGTAAATTTTTTTATTTCTTCGATATTTACTAATTTATTTAATTCATTTAATCTTAATTCATATATACTTTTAAGATTATTTAAATCGTTAATATTATTAATTTCAGTTAAATTATCAATATTTCTAAATTGTATTTCATAATGTAATGAACATAAATTTTTACTTTCTTTTGCTAAATTTTTAGAACATAAATCAATATTACATATTTTTTTTGATTTATTACCCATATATTGAGTTTTTCCATTAATAATTCTAGTTTTTACGTGATTTTTACAATATTTATAACCTTTTTCATCTTTATAATTATATAAAGCATTTTCTTTACAATTATCTTCAATACACTCAATTTTAGCCATTTATATAATTGATTTGAATACTTATATTATACTTGATTTAGTTATTATTCAATTTTAAAATTGAATATTTTTTGACTAATTATTAATAAATACAACTAACAATAATGACAAGATATAAAAAATTATATAATGAATTATTAGAAAAAAATAAATTATTAAATATACAAATTAAAAATTTAATGAATTTAGTTAATAAATTAGAAATTAAAAATGAAAAAAACTTATTTATCTTAGAAAATGATAAAATTAAAAATAATAATAACAATAATAATGATATAAATAAATTAGAAAAAAAATTTAATTTAAAAGTTTTAAATACATATTTAGATAAATTTATAGATTTTAATAAATCTATAAGTGAATTAAATACTAATCTTAATTATAAAAAAATTCGTAATATAAATTTTCCATCTGAAATATCAGAAAATATTGTTAAATATTGTATTTTTAACAAATATAAATTAATGCCAGATTGGGATACAACATTAAGTGGTGATTTAAATTTACAATTAAATAATAAAAATATTAAAATTGAAGTTAAAGCTTTCTCATCTAAAGGTCCAATAAGTTTTGGTCCAAATGAATTTTGGGATTGGATTTATTTTGTAGATGCTAAGAATTATAAACAAAAACATTTTAAAATTTATGAATTAAAATTATCAAGTTTAGATATAAATTGGCTAAATATAAAATTAAACAAAACAGAAACAATAAAAGATCAACAATTATTAAAAAGAAGACCTAGAATTAGATTTGATTTGTTATTAACACAATTAAAAAAAAATAATATAGATTATGATATAATATTTAATAATACTATTGATATTTTATAAATTGATTGCATCAATTATTTTTTTGATAATTATTTCAAATACTGTTAAAGTTATGCTATTACCTGCAAGTTTATATAATTTACTATCACATAATTCTGCTGGTAAAATATAATTTTTATCAAATCCTTGTAAATTAAAACATTCTCTTGGTGTTAATTTACGAATTCCATTATTATCTAATAAAATTGGTACATTATGTCCACCCATACCGCAATTTGCAGTTAATGTCGGTACTACATTATTTTTATTTTCTCTAACTAATGTTCTTCGATATTGATAAATTACATTTGTATTAATATGCTTAATAACCGACTCTATAAGTTTTACATATATTTTTGATTTTTCATTATAATAATATTTATTTAAAATATCATTTTCTAAATAATCATAGATATTATTCTTATGAATATCTAAAAATGTTTTATCAAATTTATTATAAACACCTTCATTCTTAAAACATATTAAATATAATCTTTCTCTATTATGCGGAATTCCAGTAATTTTACTAGTATTTAATATTAAATCGATAACATAATAATTCAAATTTTTTAAATTTGAGATTATAAAATTAAAATCATTTTTATTATTTATTGTTTTTAAATTTTTTACATTTTCTAAAATAACAATTTCTGGATTTTTTACTTTTAAAATATTTAATATGGTTATAAATACATTAGATCTTTCATCATCAAATCCTTTTTTTTCTCCAGCAATTGAAAATGGTTGACAAGGAAATCCTGCTGTTAATATATTATGATTAGGAATCGTATTAATATCAATTTTATTAATATCTCCATATATAAAATTTTCACAAAGATTATTTGCTTTATTAATTATTTCAGATGCTTTATCGTAATCATTAGACATTACACATTTTGCACCATATTTAGATAATATAATATTAAATGCACCAGTCCCTGAACATAAATCAATAAACGTATAACCAGATAATTGTGACATTATTATATATATATAATTAATATTTATTCAATTTTAAATAACATATTTATATAAAAATACTAAAAATGCTGACTAACTTTTTAACTGCTGGGCTAGCGAAACCTCAAAACGTGAATTATCACATCACGGGTCGGGTTATATTTAATATAGTTAAGTGTTTGATATATTTATATGTTAAACTATGACCAATTCATGTGATAATATCGACCTTAATGTGTGAAAAATAACTATTTAAGTGAAAAAATATTTATATAAAAATGTTATAAGTGCCAATCAACTTTTAACTACTGGGGCTAGCAAAACCTCAAATTGTGAATTATCACATCACGAGTTGGGTTATATTTATTATATTTAAAGTTTTGCTATAAATACTTAGTATACATAGACCTAAAGAAGTGAAAATGATAAACCATAAATGTGATAAATGTAATAAAAATTTTAATACACCATCTAAATTAGAAAGACATAAAAATAATAAAAAACCATGTAATAAACCTAAAGAATTACTAAAATGTAATTTTTGTAATGTAGAATTTACAAGACCTAAAGAAAAAGAAAGACATGAAAAAACTAAAAAACATATTAATAATGTTATTCATATAAATGGTAATAATAACCATATTGGAGATAATATAAATTCATTTAATAATATAATTAATTTAACACTGAATACTAAAACATTTGCTAATTCAAATGTCGAATTAGTGTCAAACTTATCAATTGATTTAGTATATGGTATATTTGAAAATATTATAGAAAATAAAAATATAACAAATTATGATAAAGCATTAGAATTATTTAAAGAAGCAGTAATATTTATATTAGATACATTACATTTTAATATAACAAATAATGAAAATCATAATTTAAAAATATTATTAATGTTTCCAAAGATAGATAAATTAGTATATGAATATTTAATTTTAGAAATAAACCCAGATACAAATGATTTAGTATGGAATTCTATTAGTTATGAACAATTATTAGATGAAATATTTAATTTATTAAGTAATATAAATATTAAAAATATTGAAAAGCATCAAGGAAAAATACGCGAAAAAAATAAACTATTTGAAGAATTTATTCAATATTTAAAAACAAATTTACTTAATGATTCTTATAGTGAAGAATTAAAAGAAAATATAAAAAAAATAATAGATACCGAATTAGGAAATTTATATATACAATTTAATAAAAAAGAAAAAAAAGATGACCGTGAAATTAAATTAAATATTTATGATAAAATACAGGAATATAAAAATTATAGAGAAGTCGAATGTCGATTATCTAATGGCTTTACGCCTAAAATACTTAATCCTAAAATTTAAAATTAATTAGTATTTTATCTGATAATCATTGCTCGTGAGCAAGAATATAATCAATAATTTTTTTATCTTTTTCGGGTATTAATTTATTTAATAATTCATCAAATGTTAATATTTGTTTAGTGCTAATATTAATAATTCTTATTTTTTTATCTGGATATTCAGCAGTTGTATGTTTAAATCCGTACATATTATACAATTTTTTAGACTAGATGCATTAAATTATTTTAAATATTTTTAATTTATTATTAGATAAATATAATAATTCTAAATTGTAATTATTACTCCATTTTTCAATTTTATACTTTAAACTAGAAGAATTAGGATTTATATAGTCATCTAATAAATAAAAATAGTATAGTTCTAAAGATTTTTTATTAATAAATTTATATTTATTGACATATTTAAATTTAGTTTTAAAATGACGTATTAATAAATTAATTGCTAAATATTCTTTAATTTTTTTATTATAATAGATATGAACACCTGTATTATTTTCAAATTCTAATTTAGTTAGATTTGGATATTTATTCTTTAATTGAGTAATATAAGTTTTTTTAATTTTTAGTATCTGTAAATTGGTATAAAATTCTGGTATATTTTTTATACTATTATAATTACAATTTAGATATACTAATTCTTTAAAATTATTAGAAAGAAATATTATATTTGCGCATTCACAATTTAATCTACTAAGTAACAAATAGGTATTTGGAATATTATTAATTTTAGTGTATGAACAATCTAGTATTTTAATATTTTTTAATTTTTTAGATAATTTAGATATATTAGTTTTTGATATATATAATTCAGTCAAATTTGTTAATGTATTTGGTATTAATTCAATTTTTGTATTATTACAATCGAGTATTTTTAAATTAATTAATGTATCCGGTATATAATTTACAAATGTATTATTTATTCTTAATTCAACTAAATTAATTAAATTATATGATACATCAAGTAAAGATGAATAATTGGCATAAATATATTTTAAATATTTATATTTATTACTAATATGTTGAATAAATGATAAAGAAATATTTATACCCTGTAAATTAGGATAAATATAATTTAATTTCTTAATATTAGGGCATATATAGCAATTTAAATAAATAATAGTATTATTAATTTTATTAGTATTTATATGATCACAAATTAAACACATTAAAAAAATAATTAAATATAACGTTAACTGTTAAGATTATAAGTATTAATATTATTCAATTATAATTCTATAATAAATTGATAAACCAGTAATATCATCATATCTAGTAATTTTAACTATATCGTTTACTTTACCAGAGCTCCAAATAATTTGCGGGTCATTTAATTTAATTTTTGGTAGATTATGTCTTTTACATAATAATACATTATTTAGTAAATCTTCAGATTCTTCATTAGATAAAATTTCATGTTTATTACTAAGAATATGATTAGGTATAATAATAGTAAATAGTTTAAATGTATAGTTAATGATAATCATTTTTGATTTAATGCTATTAATAAATGTCTGTACATGAGTTGAAACAGGTGTTTTAGATATCAAAACAATTTTATAAGAAAATATAGTATTTTTAAGTTTAACTAAAATTTTTTTTAATTCTTGAGTTTTTAAATAGATATCAGATTTATAATGAAATATAATATAGTATGTTAATTCAAAATTTTTATTTTTTTCAAATTTAGAATTTGTAATATTATCTTTAATAATAGATTGTTCTTCTTCTGTATATGTATCGGGAACAGTTTTAATTATAAAATATTCATTGTTAAAAATATTTTTAATAAATTCAGAATCTTCAATTTGTTTATCTAAAGATATTAACTTTTTATATGTAAATAAAGTAAATAAATTATTATAAATTTTTGATAAAGTATAATTTTGGTTAGACATTCTATTTAATTAATTTAGTACTAACTTTAATTTATTATAATATATAATACAGTATATAATAATAAATTCAATTTTAAATCAGTTAAAAAATGTCATCTATAGCTAATAGTACAAATTTAGAGTTAGTTAAACAAGAAAAGGAGAATGAATCTGAAAATTTAAATAATTTATTAAATTATATAATAATACAAAAGAGTAATGAGAATATATTAAAACGTATAATAATATATGCAGTTGTTATATTAATTGTTCTTTTGTATTTTTATTTATTAGTTTATTTAATTAGTTCAACATCATGTTCAGTAATATTAGCAAAATATGAAAACATAGCAAAACAATCTGACTTTTCTAATAAGGATCAATATATTGATCCAAATGTTGATAATTACGATATTCATTATTTAGTAGAACAAATGATATATAAAGAATTTAGCCCATCTGATAAAAAAAAATATTTAAATTTGCCAGAAGCACTTAAAGATAAATTAATAATTGATTATTTAATTGAAAAAATATAATATTCATTTTAAATTAAATTTAGAACATTGTTCATTTATATATTTTTTTTTATCTAAAATATTATTTAATTGATTACATTCTTTAATTATGTTAATTACTTGTTCAACAGTAATTAATACTTCTTTATTTAATGGATTGTTTTTATATACTGGATTAATATTAATATCTAACATTTTAAATGACATAATACCTAAATATTCTAAATTATTATTGCTTTTAATTTGATTTTTAATATTAATTATGTCTTGTTTATATTTATTTAAGTTATTATATTTTTGATAATAAAATTGATCATTATCAAAAATATTTGAATTTATAATAATATCATGATAAATAATTTTTAAATCTTTATAATCAATAACATTTTCCATAATTTTGTTAATAATATTTTTATTTTTAATATTTGATAAATCATATTCATGAATATTATTAGTATGATAATATTCAACTAAATTGTTTAAAATATCATGTAGATGTAAACTAGAATTATTTTTTTCATAATATAATGAAAATGCACCGTACGATAGTGGCTCATTATCAAATTTAACTTTATCATAATGATAAAATTTATTATATTTATTATTAATAACTGTTGAATTTGTATTGTTATTAATATCATTATAAGAACAAAATCTAAAAACAGATTCAATAAAAATTGCAACTTCACATATATCAATAACTTCCATTCCTAATCTTGGCTGATTAATATAATGAGTGGGGATTTCATTTTGTTTAATTACACGCATAAATGGATTTTTAAATTCAAATAATACTAATAATTCTTTAGTATTATCATTCTGAAATTTAGATAGTTCAAATATTTTTTTAAAATCTAACAAATTAAATATTTTTTCTAATTTATTTTTTTGAATTAAAGCAACTCCGTCTGGACTATATTTAATTAATTTTGAATTAACATATGGAATTGAACCAGTTTCAAATATTTTAGTATCAAATAGTATTTCAGTATATTGTTGTAATATATATTCAAAAATATTACCAAACCATAATGGTGCAGATTTTTTAAATGAACTAATACCAGTTTTTTGTTCAATTAATTGTTTAATATTTTGATATTTATTGATATTTAAAATAGTTGATATTTCAGATCCTCCGATTGTTTCAGTTCTTGAACTTAGCCATTCTTTTGATCCTTGAATCGGCAGGTCTTTATTTGCATCTAAAAAATTATTTAACGCAATTCTTTTAATTGATTGCATTTTCTTTAATATATTATACATAGTATATTTAAATACTAATTATAATTTGAATTTAATTTATAGTATTATCTATAACAAATTATTAATAAAATTCAATTTTAAATCTTCTACTAAAAAATTTTAATTATGGAATCAAATAATGATTTAGTTGAAATTACCAATGGTAAATATAATATCTTAAATAAACAGATTAATGGCGGTGCTTATTCAAAAATTTATGAAATAAAAAAAAATAAAAAACAAAATACTAAATATATTATAAAGGTTCAAAAAATATCAGATAGATATGAAGCAGTTAATGAAATTAAAGCATTAATAAAAATAAAAAAAAATAGAGAATTATATTTTAATAATATTAAAGAATTTGAATTTAAAATACATCAAAATATAGAAAATAGTAAAATTATTGATATTGAAGATTATTATTCAGATAGAGAAAATGTATATATTGTATTTAAAAAATATGAATTATCATTAGATGAGTTTAATATATTATATAATAAAACATTTAACGAAACATTACCTTATAATTTAATATATAAATTAATAAATTCATTATTTTTAGGTTTATATGAAATGTCATTATCTCAAATTATTCATTGCGATATTAAACCAAATAATATTATGATTAGCAACTCTTATAATAAAAATATTAATGAATTATTTAAAGATATAAAAAATAACAAAATTAATAAAGATCAATTATGTAAATATATCGATTTAGTGTATATTGACTTTAATTTAGCTCAAAAGGATAATTCAATTTGTAAATCAGTACAAATACAAACTAGTTATTATATGGCACCTGAAATTATATTAGGAAATACTAACTTTACGTCATCAATTGATATTTGGTCAATTGGATGTATTGTATATGAATTATTAAGTGGTAAGTTTTTATTTGATATATATAATTATAATTCTAAATATGGAAATAACTTTAAAAATTATAAATTTTCTAAATCAAATAATGAATCATCAATTATTGAATCATCAAGTTATTATTCGTCATATTATTCAAACAAAGACAATATTATATTATTATATCTATATCGAGAATTATTTGGAGATAATCCATTCATTGAAGGCACAAAAGTTTATGATTATTATTATAGTACTAATAACAATAATTTACTTAATGGTACAGTTTCTAAAAAAATATTAAACAATGTTGAATTTATTCAATATATTAAAAATAATATTAATATATATAATATTGATATTCAAAATAAAATTTTAAATTTATTTTGTTATATTTTTACATACGATTATAAAAATAGATTATCTGTGTATGATTATTTAAAAAATAATAATAATATTATATGAATAAATTTGTAAGTATTAATAATAATTTAAATAGTATTTTTTCAGATATATTTTATATTGTTCATCAATCTATTAATAAATTTAATAATAATGAAATATTGATTTATACATTATTATTTTGTATTAATAATATATATTTTTTAAATAAGTTAATTGATTTAATCTCATTACTTGTTAATTCTAATTATGATAATATTATAAAATTAAAAAAGATAGAAAAAAAGATAGAAACTACAGACATAAAAATTATAAATATTTATAATTCTATTAATCAACATAATAAAAAAAATGATAAATTATTAATACCAATTAATCAAAATATACAAAATAAAATATATTTAATAGATAATAATTTAGATCTTTATGATTTAAATGATATTGAAAAAAGTATAATCCATCCTGAAGTGGAGCGATTAATGGTAAATAAAAACAATAGTAATTTTATAAATAATAGTAATTACTTAGGATTAAAAAAAATAAATATAGGATATAATAATTATTATAATTTACATTCATATAAACATGTAGATGAACAACTGCCTTTTAATATGCTTTTATATATATACGAAATAGATCAAATAATTATGAAAATAGGAAATAAACAAAAATATAAATATATTAATTCTAAATTATCTACAGTATATTGTTCAAAAATGGAAGAAAATAAAAATAAATCAATATTATGCAATAATAATATAAAAAGTAATAATAAAAAATGTTATAATTATAATTGTAAATATTATCATGATTATTTTGTTGGATATTCAGATAATTATGATAAAATAAGATCATTCAGTAATAATCCAATTGTTTATAATTGTTATAATTTTAAAGATGGAAATTATGTAAAAGAAAATATAAAAAAAATAAATTGGCATGATGCTTTAAATATTTATCAATCTTCTTTATCAAATATATTAATTGCTTGTTTACATAGTCAAGAATAATAATTATTCTAAATAATTATCTAATATTTGATATAATAATATATCATGCATTAATTGTTTATTTCTTAATTTTTTTTCATATTCAGAAGTTAAAGTTAAGTCATAATTTAAACTATCTAATGACCCTATAAATCGAGTATTTTCAATATCATATTTATCAATAATTACATTTTTATTTTTATGTTTTACTTTACCTAATTTATTTTTTAAAACTGGTTTCCAACTATAATCAGGAAAATTTCTAATTTCTTTATTATTATCGTGATAATATTTACATTCTATTTTATTAAAAAATGTATTATTACAATATAATCGATTACATTTCTTTATTTTTTTCTTATTTTTTTTATCAACTATATTTCCTATATTTCCTTTTATTAGTTTATTATTTATTTTAATACAAAATTCGTTAGTTTCTTTAATCAGATATATTGGAGTATTAATAATATTATTTATTGATTTTTCAGATATAATTATTACAGGTGTATTATAATATTTTTTATTTTTATTCTCTTCTTTATGAGTCAAATTAACATTTTCAATTTGAAATTCATTAGTAATGGTATCATTTTTATTTACAACTAAATGTTCATCTTTGGAGTGTTTAATATTTTTTATTTTATTTAGATATATAAATTTAAATTGAGATTTAATGTTATCTATTTGTTTAATTGTGTTTTTAATTTTATTAATTGATAAATCATAATTTTCAATTAAGATTGAAATTTCTTCTAATTTTTCAAATGATAAATTTTTATTAATTATATTATTTAAATTAATAAATTCATTATAAATTTTATCTATATTATTTTCTAAATCATTCATTTTAATATTATTAATTGATATACTTTTAATTACAATTAATAAATAAAATGTGGCTTAGCAATTTTTATGATTTTTTTTACACAATCTATTAATTTTGGCTCTGTATTAATTAATTTTAATTCATTAATATTAAAAAATCTTAATTCTGTAATTTCCATTATATTGCTATTGACTACAAAATCTAAAGATAATTGATATTTACTATCTAATAACACCGCAATATAATAAACATATTTGTATGTTATATTATCATCAGTAAATATATATGTAATAGGATTAATATTATATAATATCTTATATTTATTTTTTTTTATATTTGTTTCTTCATAAAATTCTCTAATTGCTGCGTTTATATTACTTTCATTTTTGTTAGTAGTACCTTTTGGCATTTCCCAAACTTTTTTTGATGATTTTGATTTTTTTATTAAATGTAATAATCTTTTTCCATTATCGTATAAAAAATTCTTTTCAAATTTTAATTTACATTTTTCAAATTTATTTATATCTTTTGAAATAAATTTATTATTATATGGTAATGTTAATGTTAGTTTATACCATAATATATTAAAATTTAAAGACATAATACAAAATTTTTCATCGACTGTCATATTATTAAATAATTTTTTTAATTCTGTTTCATTATTTTTATTATATATACCCTTTACAAATGCTATATATGAATATGTTAATCTTTTTTTTATCATAAGTACTTCATAATTATTATTAATATTATCTAATTTATTTTTTTTAACTAATGCTATTCCATATGATGTGATCATAATTATTTATTTATTATTTATTTATTATTATACAATTATTAATTTAATTAATAAAAAAATAACAATTAACAACTTTAATATTTATTTAGACAACTGTATGTAATTATCTTGTAATTCCATAAATTCTTTAATTTCATTTTCTAAATTCCAATCATCATTATTATTGGTTAACTCAGTAATATCATCACAAGATTTATCTGTTTTTTTAAATGGATTGTTAGAAATAATATTAATTGTCGGAATACTAATATTATAATAATATATATATGACATTAATAATATTATGATTACTCCGATTACTATTATCCATTTTTTGTTATAACAAATCTTTATTATGGATTCATCTTTTAATTCTTTTTTTTTACTACTATTTAATAATATATCTAAATTTTCCATTTTATTTATTAATTAAATTTTATTTACTTGTTATATTAATAAATTATTATTTTTTTTAAATAGAATTACTCTACTAATTTTTTATCTTATTGATTAACGATTTTTCATTTTTTCCTCCTTTTATACTATAAAATTTACTTTTGTTTAATTCATTAAAATCATTATAAGTAATTTTATTACTAAATTCTAATTTACAATGATTTATAATAAATAATAAAATTAATAATAACAAATATAGTATTACAATATTTAACAAAAAATTTAATAATGATACAGTATTCATAGTAATATTATTTATAAAGTTAAAATTAAACTCAATATTAAAATTATATTACTATAAATATAATTTATAATCCTTGTAATGCTGAAAATAATGAACCACTTTCTATCTCATTTGAAAATTTTGGTAATGAATTTTTTTCAGACAGTGATAAATTATCTGAATTGCGTTCAGATCTTTTTGTTAAATATCTTATATTATTATTTGTAAAACTAGATAATTCATATGTATAATCTTCTAAATCTAAAATTTTATTTAACATATATATATTTATTTTTTTTAATTTACTAAATTTGCATTTTAAATCACTATGTAATGCAATAAGATAAATAACTAAAATAAAACTAAATATAGATAAACTTACTACCAAATAGTAAATATTATATGATAGTTTATTTGGTTTCCATTTTAATTTAGATGATATTTCCTTTATATCTTCATTACTAAATTTACTAGACATTTTTAATTTACAATAAACTTTTATGAATTAATGCTAAATTTATTTAAGTATATTATTAATTACAAAAAAAATAAAATCCTTATTTATTTACTCTTAATTATTTAAATTTTATTATTTAATGACGACCAGCAAGGGCACGTTCTAATTCATCTTCACCTTTACCGCCCTCAAATCCTTCACGAGCGGATGATACAGCATGTCCAGCTCGGCGACTGGCTTCTACTGCATTGTCTTGGAAAAATACTGGAGGGTCGCGAGTGCCAGTTAATTGAGAAGCACCTACACCACTAACCCAACGATCAACTTTTTGACGCATAGACTCTTCTTCGTAAGCAGGAACTGCGGCAATTACATCACCACGTTGTCCAATACCATAGTCTGGCATATTTTCAAATCCCGATTTAAATGCATTAGGTTTCATCATTGCATCTATAAACATTAGTAGTACGAATACTAATGTTAATAGTGATATACCAAAATGTACAGCACACCAATTAGATTTTTTATTCTCTTCTCCAGTTCCACCACTAATTCCATACATTATTATTTAACTTTTTAAATTAACCTTTTATATAATATAAAATATATATTATAAAATATTTTTTTTTAAAAAAAAGAAATTAATTATTATTAATAATTTATAATAATCCTTTATTTGCCATTTCTAAATCATTAACAGATAATGGTTTATTTTCAAAATTTTCACGTTCAATCATAACTGAACCATTTTTAATACTAGCATCAATTCCATAATATTCTGAAAAATTTGGCGCTTCGGGTGTGCTAGTTAATTGAGACATTTTACTTTTATATTGACGTTCTTCTAATGAAGTATTTGGTGACCCTGTATCGTCACGACTTTGTAAAAATCTAATTCCTCCGCCATATGGATCGTAATTTTTATTTTCAAAATTATTAGATTTTTCTTCAGCAAGTCCAATTGATAAACCAATAATAACAATTACCAAAATGACTATTAATATAGTTACTATTATTGTTAGCCTAGTTATGATAAAATTAATATTAACTTCCTTTATAGGGGTACTTAACCAAGAAGTTTTTGGTTGACTATTAGATAAATTACCTTCTGGCATTTTATATCTTATTAAATTTTATATTAACTATAGTTTATTTTAATATATTATAAAAAATAAAAAAAATATAAATAAAAATACTATTATTCAATTTAATTTAAATTAATTTTATTTTTTCAAATATTTTATTAATGTCTTGTGTAATTTCAGTTGAATTAATATTTTTATTCTGACATTTGTCAGGATGGACTTTTAATAATAATTTATGTAATTTTTTTTTAATCTCTTGTTTATTTTTATTATTTAATTTTATTTTTGAAAGATTTTTAATCTCTTTTAAAATTTCTTTTTTTTCTTTAATTAATTCTTTATCATAATGATTTTGACAATAATTATTTTTATAATATACATAATTTGCATTACTTTTGCATTTATTTATAGTACATTTATTAAATTCTTCTTTAGTATAATTTTTAGCATCAGATTCTTTACTAGCGTAAGATTCTTTACTATCATCAGATTCTTTATTATCATCAGATTCTTTAGTATCATCAGATTCTTTATTATCATCAGATTCTTTAGTATCATCAGATTCTTTAGTAGCATTTGATTCTTTATTATCATCAGATTCTTTAGTAGCATCAGGTTCTTTAGTATTTGATTCTTTAGTAGCATCAGGTTCTTTAGTATTTGATTCTTTACTATCATCTGGTTCTTTAGTATTTGATTCTTTATTATCATCTGGTTCTTTAGTATTTGATTCTTTAGTGTGTAACTTATTATAATGTGCTTTACAATAATATTTGTCATTAATATTATATTCAAATTTGGCTTTAGTTTTGCAATTAATATTTGTTTTAGATATAAATGAACAAATGCCTATATATTGTTGTTTTTTAAGAATAGCGTTATAATGAGTTTTACAATATATATGGCTATCAATTGTATATATATCTTTACCTTTAGTTTTACATGAAATATCATTAGAATTAGTATAATTACAGATAGCCATTATGATTTTGTTTATGTAAGAATTAATAATTTTAATAAATTAAATTCAATTTTAAATTTTAAATTAATTAATAAGATATAGAATATATTTATAATAATTTTTTAATACTTCTACCTACACTATAGTATTGTAAAGGGTATGAGTGAAATTCCTGTAAAAAGATCAGTAGGTAGACCTCGTTTATTACAGAAGGTAGATCCATTACCCAAATTAGGTATTGTTAATAACCCACAAAGTAATGATAATTTAATTGAATTATCGTATGACAATGTGGGGATTTTTAAAAAAATATTTAGTTTATTAAAATTAATGAATGTAAAAGAAATTAATATTCAATTTCATACAAATTATGCTAAAATCTATGGTATAGATCATTTAGAAAAAAATTTAATTAATATTAAAATTGATTCTGCAAAACTAAATCATTATTATTGTGAACAACCAATTAATATTACACTTGAACCTAAAAATTTAGATAAGATTACTCAAAAAATTGATAAAAATTATAATTTATTTTCAATAATTTTAAAAAAAAATTCATATAGAAATCATTTAATTATTATTTTAAATAATAAAACATTATCAATAGATGAATCACATATTATTAATTTAATTGAAAGTGATGGTGATTTAAATCAATTATATAATAAGAATGTAGACTATAATTTATATCCATTAAAGTTCGAATTACCCGGAAAATATTTTAAAAAATTAATTAATGATATATCAGTATTTAGTGAATTATTTACAATTGAAAAGGTTAATGACAGTCCTTTACGTTTTATTTATAAAAATATAAATAACACAATTAAAGGATATAATATTTGTAAAGACCATGATAAATTAAAATTAGAATCTACATTACAACCAGATGATATTTTTTCTGTATCAATTAGAATCGATTATATTAAAGCTTTAAGTAATTCATTATTAAGTGATTCAATTAAAATTTATGCAGATAAAGAAAATGATATTATATTTAATTTATTAATTGATAATGGTGTTTTTGAAATTTTAATTTATACTGCAATTAATAAATACATTTAATTAATTAAATGAAATTTTTACATTATAGTTGGTGTTTTCTTTAGCAATATTTGCTAACTTATCAGCAATTATATTACCCTTTTGATAAAAATTAAATTTCTTATCTTTGCTGTTTTTATCAGCATGTCCTCTTACAAATTTGAAATGGATTGCATGTCCATTATTTAATAATTCATTAAGTAAAATATTAATATAATAATTAATATCTAAATTTTTTTTTGTTAATATAGTTTTTTGTTTAATCCAATTATTGCTCCATTTAGTAATTACATTAATCCAGAATTCACTATCAGTAATAATTTGATAATATTTATAATATGTATTATCAAGTATTTTATATTCTTTAAAATTTAAATAATCATATGTACAATTATAATTATTTAATGCTGACACTAAATTAGTATTATCTAAATTAAGAATTAAAATATTTTTTAAATATATTAGCGTATAGAGTATTGCTAAACCTTCTGCTCTGATATTTGTTGGATCATAATTATAAAAATTTATTAATTGTGTCATATTGTCATTTTTATGTAATTTACAATATTCACCAATTTCTTTATTATCAGAATATATAGCATAATAACTACAATTATCATATTTACATTTTTCATTTAAATTATTCTTAAATAAAGAATGAAATTGAATATAATTATTATCTGTCTTATATAAAATAACATCTTTATTTATTTTTTTAATTATTTTAGTTTCATTATATTTGTAACAATTACTATATTTATCTTTACATACAATATAAATACCAAATGATGAACGTTTTTTAACTCTTTCATGGGCACCGTCTGTAAATATTAATAATTCATATTTGACATTATTAGTTGATTTATTTTCATTTTGGTTTAAATAAGAATCATTAATAATATTATCAATATCAATGCCTTCCATTATTAATTTAGACTATTATGATAATAATCAATCTAATATTCAATTTTAAATTAATTTATTATTTGAAGATATAACATAATTATATTCATAATAAGAAGATAATAATGGAAATCAATCTAATTGCTTGTATTGATAATAAATATGGCATTGGAAAAAATAATAATATGCCATGGGAATATAGTAAAGATTTAGATTATTTTAAGTATTATACAACCCATAGTGTTCAAAATAAAAAAAATATAGTTATTATGGGTAATAATACATTTAAATCTATTCCGGAGCAATTTAGACCATTAAAACATAGATTAAATATTATATTATCAAAGACAGTAATTAATAACCAAGAATATAATTTAAATCATAATGTATTATATTTTAATGATGTATTACCACTTTTATGTTTTCTGGATAAAAATAAAAATGAAATTAATAAAGTATGGATTATAGGTGGAAGTCATATTTATAAACAATTTTTAGAATTACAAATTATTAATAAAATTTATTTAACTTTAATCCCAAATAATAATTTTAATTGTGATGTATTTTTTCCAAATGAGTTTTTAAAATATTTTAAATTAATTGATAGTAAAATTGATTATGATTATAATAAAAAATCATATTCTATTAATAAAGATGAATTACATTTTATGCTCTATCAATATGCCAATAAAGATGAAATTAATTATCTAAATGCAATTAAAAAAATATTAAATAAAGGTGAAGATAGAATTGATAGAACAGGTGTAGGTACACTTTCTTTATTTGGAAAATCATTTAAATATGATATTAGAAATTATAGATTACCGTTATTTACACATAGAAAAATGTTTTATAGGGGTATTATTGAAGAATTATTATTTTTTATATCAGGCAACACTAACACAAAATATTTAGAGTCAAAAAAAGTAAATATTTGGAAAGGTAATACATCAAGAAGTTTTCTAGATTCTAGAAATTTAAATCATCTAAAAGAAGGGGATATGGGTGCTGGATATTCATTTCAATTAAGACATTTTGGTGCTGAATACATTAATGCTGAAACTGATTATATTAACAAAGGGTTTGATCAATTAAAATATGTAATTGATTTAATTAAAAATGACCCTTATTCAAGACGTATATTATTTAGTTATTGGAATCCTGCAGATTTAGATAAAGTAGCGTTACCTAGTTGTTTTGTAAAGGATACTTTAGTATTAACTAAAGAAGGTTATAAACCTATTCAAAATATTACATTAGACGATAAAGTATATACACATCTAGGTAAATGGCAAAATGTTAATGAAGTATACAGTTATGAATATGATAATTATATCTATTATATATCATGTCAATATAATAATAAATATATTAAATCAACGAAAGAACATCCATTTTATGTTGTAGATCGGATTGGAAATAAACCATACTGGTGTAAAGCTGAAGATTTAACTTATAATCATATGTTATGCGTACCTATTAATCGAGAAAATAAATTAATTAATCTATATGATAAAAATGACAATGTAAATGAAATTACTAGAGAAGATTGTTTAATATTTGGATATTATTCATATGCCGGATATTCTGATAATTCTGGTCATTATTTAATTATTAATCAAAATGAATATGAAATTTTTGATTTATTATCTTTATCGGATCCTGTTTCTTTAAAATTTAATAAATATAAATATAAAATTAATAATTATAAATATTCTAAATATTTTAATGAGTTTGGTAATACTAAATATCAAAAAAAAATACCAGAATGGATAATTGATTTGCCAGTAGAATATTTATTATATTTCATTAAAGGATTTTCAAAAAATAAACAAAAATTTAAATCTTATTCTAAAACTATTGCTTATTCATTACAAAGAATATATGCTAAACTAAATATATATTTATCTATAACATTTTATAATTATCCAGATCGATATTATCAATTAGAAATAATTGAAGATAATTATCAATTAGATCCTAATTATCAATATTTTAAAATTTTAAATATTTTAAAAAATAAACAGCAAGTTAATGTCTATAATTTAAATGTTGAACAAGACAATTCGTTTGTAGTACAAAATATCATAGTTCATAATTGTCATATTCTTTATCAATTTTATATAAATAAAGAAAAAAATGAATTATCTTGTAATTTTTATCAGAGAAGTTCAGATTTTGTATTAGCCGCGGATTTTAATATAGTTAGTGCTTCTATATTAACATTTATGTTATGTCACATTACAGGATATAAGCCCGGAAAAATTATACATAATATTGGCGATATACATATTTATAAAAATCACATTGAAGAAACAAAAAAAATGTTAAATAATTCACCTAATAATTTTCCAATATGTTATATCGATGATCCAGATAAAAAAATAAAAAATATTGATGATTTTACATATGATCATTTTAAAATATTATTATATAATAGTTATCAAAAATATAATTTTCAGATGGCAGTATAATTAACATTGAAAAAAAAGAGATTTTAAATTAATATTCATATATGAGTATTTATTTAAATAATTATTTCTAATATGTTTATATTTATTTATTTTTTTAATATTTATAATTTGTTTATCCGGTAATTTAAAATCAGAATATTCTAAATTATTTATCAATTGATTTCTTATTATTGATAATAAATTATTTATTTGATAATTATTATTCGTTTTATATTTTTTTTTATGATAAGAAAATAACATTATTCTTTTTACTTTGAATAATAGTATATTATTTAATAATATAATATTTAGTTAAAAATATTATCTCTACAATTTGGGCATGTTAAATCAGTATTATAAATAAAACTATTAAACCATTTAAATAAACATTGTTTATGAAAATAATGATTACATTTTTTTATAATACTAATATTTTTATAATCTTTATTTGTTAATTCTTCTAAACATATACTACATGATCCTAAATTATCATTAATATATGATTTAATTCTATTTGGTAGTTTATTATTATGAATATACTGAATATAATTATTAATTGTATATTTTTTATATTTTAATGGGTAAATATTTTTTAATCTCTCTAATGCAATTGGAAAATATGTAATGTTTGTATTATAGCATTTTAGAAATGATAATTTTTTAAACGTTGGTGGAATATTTTTTATATTTGTATTTGATATATCTAAATATACTAAATCATAATATATTTCAAAAATATTTTCTATTTTATTATTAGATATATCTAATGTTTTTAATTTATTAAATCTATATGATAAGTATCTAATTTTATTTTTTTTACATTTTAAAACTTCTAATGAAGAATAACTATTTGGTATTAAATATATATGATTAAAACTACAATTTAGATTTTTTAACTTTCTATAAGTTACTGGCAATCGAGATATATTACAATTAGAACAATTCAATTTATTTAATTTTATATAATTTTTAGATAATTTAAATATTTTTGTATTTGAACAATTTATCTCTTCTAGATTAATAAATGTACTTGGTATATTTATTATTTTTGTATTAGAGCAATTTAAATACTTTAATTTAATATTTAAATGTGATATAATTTTTACTTGTGTATTAGAACAATTTAAATACTTTAGGTTATAATAATTTGTTATATTATCAATTTCTGTATTAGAACAGTTTAGATAAACTAATTTTTGTAGACGATTAGGTAGTATTTTTATATTTGTATTAGAGCAATTAATATATTGTAAACTTTTTAAATTTGATGGTATCTTAGTAATTTGCTTACACGAATTGCAATTTAATATATTTAAATTTAAATCATATTGTTTAGTACATATAATACACATTTATTATTAATACTCTTAATATTTAAATTCAATTTTTAATTCAATTTGTAATTCTATTTTTTAATAATTAAATAGCAATTTTAATATTATATTTTTATTATTTATCTCATTTTCATTATAATCAACCCAATAATATTTATTATTTTCTTTAATTTTTGTAAATATAATATCATTAAATGTTGAATTGCTAGATTGATTATTAGAATATATATTATTATACGGGGTTCCTATATAAACTAATTTTAATAATTCATTAAAAAATGTTACTTTATTAAGTCCAGATACTCCAATTTTACTAATAAATTTTTTTATAAATTGTTTATTTTCACTAGATTCTGAGAAATGTAAATCAATTATATCAAATGCGGTACAATCATTTTCTTCAGAACTGGATTCATCATCTAAATTACTATCAATAATATTTAATTCTAAGTTAATTAATAATTCTAATTCATTAGTATTAAAAAATCTAACAAAGTCTTTAATATTAATTTTAAAAATATTTTCATAATTAATCATATCAGTTAAATAAATTAAATTTTCATTATCCATATTAGAATAATTTAATGAATTTAAATATATAAATATTCGAAAATATTTATAATTAAGATTTTTAATATATATAACCCAATTAGACATTATTAGATATTTATCTAAAATATTTTGAATCCATTTTTTAATAATAATTATATATTTATCATCAGCATTAATATGCCTATTTAATTTAAAATTAATAATAAAATAATTACTATTAATATTATTATGTTTAATTTCAATCATTAATTTTTATTTATTATTTTTTCTATTTTATCGTTTATCTCTTTATCATTAATTAATTGATAACCATTTAATATATTATTAAATTTAAAAATATTTAAATTATTTTCTTTATTAACTTGATAATAATATTTTTCACCATTAATAATTATCTCCTCCGCGGTAATTGAATTACTTTTAATACAGTAATTAGATAATTCAATATCTTTAGCAATATCCGGATAATATAACATTTTATTATTAGGCAGGCAATTAAAACAATCAAAATTAATTCCAGTTCCATTTGAATTTTGTTTATTTAAGAATTTACATTCAATAGAAGTAGAAGCAATAGTTTTTAAAAATTGTTGTATCAATTCTTGATTTTTAATAGCATTTTTAAATATATTGATATCTGTGGTAAATTCTAATTTATTATTTTTTATTTTGCTGTTAACTTCTTTTAATTTTTCTTTTTCTTTTTTTAAAAATTCAGAATTATAATCAGATAAATATATATATGTTTGTACATTTTGTTGATTTTTAGGTAACATATCGTGGGATTTATATCGAACGGCACGTGCTATAATTTGTTCAATTAAACTATAATTCCAATAAGGTTCTAATATATGGACTGAGCGTATATTTTTTAAATCTAATCCTTCAGCACCTGATTTTGATATCAATAAAATAGATATTAATGAACCATTTTTATTTTCTTCGGAGTTACACAATTTAACTATTTTTTCTCGTTCTTCCATAGATTGTTGACCCGAAAATAATGCATAATGAAGTGAATTATTATCTGAATCTTCTAAATAATCTGTATAATTATTTAATTTTAAATAATTAATAAAAGAATTTAATCCATACTCAATGAATGTACTATATACTAATGATATTTGATTTTTATGATTTTTTTTAATATTATCAAATACTTTTACAAGTTTAGGGCTATATTTATTAAAATTATGTATTGTTAATTCATGAACATCAGGAATATAAATATTAGACAATTGTCTAGATTTTATACGATAACTTGTTGATACATTATTTTTTTCTTTTACAATACTACCACCTGTAATGTCATAGTCAATAGTTACATGAATAATTTCATTTCTTCCATAAAATTTAGAAGTTTCTTTTTTTTCAATATCTCTTGCTTTCATATATTCAATATTTTGTAATAAAGACATTTCAATAGTTTCTATTTTAATAGGCAATCTATCTGGATAATTATCTTTAGTTTTAATTTCTTTAATATCTTCTTTAATTGATTTTAGTATCTTATTATACATATCTCCATAATAAGATACTAAACCAAATATACGATTTTTAAACTTATCAACATTTTTAATACTATTAGTTGATTGATCAATAAAATATTTTTGAAAATCAGTATAATATTCAGGTAATATAGTATAATAATCTTTTTTAGTGTTATTATTTTTAATTTTACCATATATCATATTAAATGCTACTGATATTTCAAATGGATTGTTAATAATTGGGGTACCTGTCATAAGTATAAGTTTAATATTTTTTGCATTCATTATAATATCATAGAATTCATTAGCAATTTTAGAACCATTAACAATAGAATTTAATAAATTATGAGCTTCATCAATAATAATAATTTTATTATCTAATGATACTAAACTATCATCGTCTTTTTTAAATTTAGAAATAAATGATGTTAATTTGTCATCTAATGATTGGATCATATTTTTTGCATTGCTTGTTACAAATTTATATTGATTAATAACATTTTGTTCTTCTTCGTTACTATTTTCTGTTGATTGCATTTTTAAATAAGTTGATATTTCTTTTTTATAATTATTTTGTAATGATTTAGATGATAAAATTATTATGTCTCTACCTAATTTTCTAAATTCTTCAGCAATAGAAATTGAAGTAAGTGTTTTTCCACTACCTACTGAATGATATAATAATATACCTCTAGCATCTGTAAAAACTAAATAATTAAAAATATATCGTTGATAGTCAAATAATGACTTTTTTATAGTTTCATTATTTTCTTTATATAGTTTAGTAAGTAATTTATTCAATGACGACGGAAAATTAGTTAACAATTTGTCTGACAGTTTTTCAATATTTTGTACTGATTCACTCATAGTATTAATCAAAAATAAATTAAAATATACTTATATTAATATACTTATATTAATATAAAATGGATAATCAAAAAACTATATGTGCATTAAATGAAAAAAATGGAACTTGCTTACCTCAAGAAACTATTAAAGTTATATCAAAATTAACACCTATTAAAGAAGTACCTTCTAATTTAAACTCAAGTGATATCATAATTAATAAAATTGCAGAGTCAACTGGGTGTGATTCTAGTTTATCATTACAAGAAAAAGAATTATGTATATTAAACAAAATTAAAAATAAAACTGATGATAGTTCTTTAAAAAGAGCAGTAGAAAGACAAATTGTAAAATTTTTTAAAATTCCAACTAAGAGTCTTGATAAAAATCATTGGTTAAATAACACTGAAATTGATAATATACAATATCAATTAAGAGATAAATTTACCGGTTATTATTTTTCTACAATTCATATGATCGATTTAAATAATTTTATGCCTAGTAATAATGATATATTTAATCATAGTGATAAAATATATAATATTCGTGATATTGATTTTGTAAAAGAATTAAAAAAAGATCCTGATGCTAAATTAACATTTAATGGACCACTTAAATATTTTGGTATGGTTTGCAATACAGATATATCATCCAATAGTGGAATTCATTGGTTTTCTATTTTTATTGACTTTACTACTAAACCAATTCAAATTGAATATTTTAATTCTTCTGGATATCCGTTAACTAGAGGTACTCATGTTAATGAAAGAAAAGAATTTTATACATTTTTTAAAAATTTAGAAGATGAATTAACTAAAAATGGATTTCCGGCAAAATTCATTAAAGTAACTGATATTGAACATCAAAGAGATGATACTGCAAACTGTGGTAGTTATAGTTTATATTATATATGGTCTAGATTAAAAGGAAAACCATATACATTATTTCAAACAAGAAAAATTACTGATGAATTAATGGAAAAATTTAGAAGTGTACTATGGCGAAAAAAATAATAGAGATTAGAAATTATTATCACACCAGTCGGTTATATTATAACATCTAATTACATAATATGATTATATATAATAAGTATAACCCGACCGGTGCTGTGTAATTTCACAAACAAGGGTTCGATAGCACTAGATGCTAAACATTAGTAGTGCTAACTATTATTTAATTCCCAATAGAAATAAAAATATTTAATATTAGACATTTTTTTTCGTTCATTCAATTCTCGATTAATTAATTCTATTTTAATAAGATTACATAAATTAGTTTTTTTTAATTTAGAATTGTCAATAACAATACCTAAAGATTTACAAATATCTAGTAAATCACTTTTATCTTTATATAAGCAATTTAAACCAGTTTCAATACTTCTTAAATCTGATTTAACTTTTTGATTTTGTAATTTAGGATTTCTTAATTTAAATACAATGTCAAATCCTAATTTAGTTTTTTCTAAATAACCAATAATAATAGAATTTTCAACATATTTAATATTTAACTTATTATAATCTAATTTATTAAACCAATATTTATTAGGATGATAAAATTTAAAATTTTGATCATAAATATGACCAATAGGTAATAAATAATCAAAAATTTTATTTTGTTTCTGTCTTGTTAATAAATAATTACTGACATCATTCACTGCTTGATTATAAAAATTAAAATAGAATTGTTCATTATCATTACTACTTGATTGTGACTCAGAAGATAGTTGATTTAATAAATTAGTATAATTATGATTTTCAGAAGAATCATCAGAAATAGTAAAATTAAGAGTAGAAGTAGATAGTATATATTTATTATATAATTCTTGTAAATCGCTATCCATTTTATTAGCAAAGATAATAATATTAAATTTATTATAAAAATATAATAGTTTTAAATAAAAATCATGATTAACGTGTATTTGATAAGAGTTATCAGTATATAAATTAAAGAAATATTCAATAACTTCTTCAATTAATTGTAAATGAAATTTAAAATCATATTCAGAAATAATATTAATTAACTTATTAATTTTTTTATTTTTATATTTGGTAATAAACATTTCTTTAATAAATTCATAATTATTTAATTCTATGTCGGATTCAATAATTTGTTTTATACTAATATTTTTAGATGGAATATTATCAAAATTATTATATATTATATCATATTCAATATTATTATAAATGTTATTTAAGTCATCATCATGAACAGGAATTAAAATATAATATTCATTAATATACATAATTACATTACGTTGATTAGATAAATCTATAATAAATTTGTCATTATAATCAAATAAATTATTAATTAACATTTCATTTTCATTTATTGAATATTCCTGATTAAATTTATAATCTTGTACAATATTTATATGTTCATTATTTTTATTATAAACCAAAAAATCTAATGCAACTATTATAGAATATTCAGAAATATACTTATTATTTTGTTTTAAGTTATGTATATATGATACTAAATCATTATATTTCCATACTTTAGATGTTTCTATAAATAGTTTTTTAATAATATATTTACAATAATTTATCTCATTTTGGTAATAATATGCTTGAAATGTAGATAATTTAATATCTTTATAATTTATTTTAATTAACTGATTTGATTTTAATGGATCTATATAATATAAATCATTTTTATCAATAATATCAAATTTAGGAAAATTAATATTATAGTTAATATTTCTATCTATAGCATTTTCAATAAATATATCAGTAATTTTTTGTATAACTTTATATATTTCTAATTTATATTTATATTTCATTTCTTCATAAGAAAAAATATATTGTTTATATTTTTTTTGAATGTAGTCTGGCATTGTAGAAATTAAGATATATATATTAACTTTTTTATTTTCTTGTGGTAAATGTTCATGTGAATTTTTACGAATAGCTCTACCAAAAATTTGAATTAATGTAGATATGTTATCTGGTTGATGTAATATTATTAAATTTTGTATTGCTTTTAAATTATATGATTCTTTAATTGCCTTAGACCCTAAAATAATTCTAATTTCTTCTCCATTGATATTATTTATTAAATTAAAACTATCTAACTGCTTATCAATAATATTTTTATGTATATGACTACTAACCATAAAAAATCTTATAGGTTTAAATTCATGATTTAAATGAGTTTCATCTCTTTTTTTAAAACAAATATTACATTTTGAATTTTTAGTAATTACATCATCTAATAATAAAATACCATTATTTCGTAATACTTCTGCAATTAAATTAATACCAGAAACCTGAATAAAATTATGATAAATAAAAATTTTACCTTTTTTATTTAAAATAATGTTTTTTATTGTTTGAAGCATTGTATATAATTTTGTAGAATATTTCTTAATATTAATTTCAGATAATATATTGCCAGTAATAGTATTTTTTAGTAATTTATCATTTTTAATCAAATCTATTTCATATTTATTTTTCCATTCTGAATTTGCATTTTGTATTTCTTTAGTAATATCGTTTTTTAAATACAATCCTATATTTTTATTATTTGGGTTAGGTATTACAAAATCATTTAAAAATCTATTATCTAATTCTAAATTAATAGGATATTGGTTTAAATTTTTATTAATAATATCAATTTCTTCAGATAATTCTTCAACATTAATATTACTATCTTCTTCATCATATATATTATTAATATTAGAATATTTACCTTTTTTATTTTCAATGTATTGTTTAGATACATTTTCATATGTTTTAAAATGTAAATCACTCATAGGACATTTAATAAATTTTAAATACGGTATCGAATTTATTTCATCGCCATGAATTTTTTTTTTAGGATAAGATGTAATATCCATATCTTTTAAATATGATATTTTACCATTTATTAACTTTTTAATTAAATTTTTACCAGAAATAGTTAATTCATTATTCTTATTAAATAACTCAGATTTTGATATCTGTAAATCATAATTTAATAATTTTAATAAACTAAGAATTTCAATAGGATTATTATTAATAGGTGTTGCGCTTAAAAATAAAACTCGTAATGATTTTTTATGTTTATAATAATTAAAAATAATATTTAATGCCATTCCCCAATTATTTGTATTTAATGAGTTATATACATTATGTATTTCATCACATATTATTAATGATTTATGAAATTGATCTAAGAATTCTGTATTTAATTTAATTAAATCTTGATTAATTAGATAATTTAATTCTTTTTCGGATTTAATATTATTTAATTGAATTTTAACATCTAATTGATTTTTAATAATTAACTTATTAACTAATTCTTTATAACCAATAAATTCAAAATATCCATTACCCTTTCTAGATTTTAATCTTGTGCTATATTTCATTTTTAATTCTTTTAGTCTTGTAATATCTTTAATATCATTATATTCTAAAATTCTTTTTTTATATTCATTCATTTCATTAATTTCATTTTGATTTACAATACCAAATTCTTTTCGTGCAAATAATTCTTTTTTAAATACATTTTTAGTAAAACCAATAATATATATCATCCCTTCTTTAGTATTATCAATTAATTTCTCTTGCTTATACACATTAATAAAATTAATTGCCGTAGACAATGCTGTAATTGTTTTACCTACCCCTGTAGAATGAATTAATAACAATCTATCAAAATGAGTATTAGGATTTATAAAATTAGTTACAAATTTTTGATAATTTGTTAATTCTAAATGATTTTTTTTTATTTGTTTATCTAGAAATGATAATGAAGTAATTTCACTTTTAGTAAATTCATTTTCAATAAACTCTTTTCTAGATAATAAATCAAATTCAAATTTATTATTATCAATATCTAAATAAGACATATTAATATTAATCTTATATTAATCTTATATTAAATAAAAAAAATAAATTTTATATAGTAATATTAATTAACGGTATAAAATTTCTTTATAATGAGTAATAATTATTATTTTAGTATTTTTTGTTTTTAACATTTTATAATTTAATAATACTTTTTTTAATTGATTATAAACATGTAAATAATAATCATATCTACTTAAAAATATTTTAGGATAAAATATTTTATTAATATTTTTATTTTTTTGGCATTTAATAGTATTACTTTTTTGTAAAATAATATTAAATGGAATACATTTTTTTAAAATATTAATTCTTCTTAATAATTTATATGTCTTTAAATCAATTTTAAATGGTAAATTAGATTTAAATATAATCGGATTAAAAGATTCCATAGTATTATTATTAATTAAAAAAAAATAAATTCAATTTTTTTACCACCCAAGCCATGCTAATTCATTTACTGATAATTTTTTAATTAAATTAATAAATATAGCATTTGGATTGTCACTATTATTAATTAGATTTAATGGTTCACCAACAGAATTAAAATGAATGATTGCTGAATTAATAAATGATTGTCTAAATTCTTTGGGGTAAAATAAAATATAATAATTTCTAATTGCTTCAACATTTTCATATTCTAAATATTCAAATAGCATTTCTAATCTTATTTTATGTTTAATATAAAATTTTTCAATAAGTTGTACTTTTTTTTTTAATTGTTGTTTAGATTTATTATAAAAATATTTATTAATAAAAATTTGTTTATCAATATTAACATAAGATATAATATTATTAATAATATAAGTATCTGTAATTGGCGAGTTCATTATTATAATACTACTACTAATAAAATTCAATTTTTTAATGGATAATATATTAGATAAAAATCTTGATTTATTAAATTCTATAGAGAATATTAATTATTATCCATTTAATTTAAATGATAATTTAACAGATAATATTATAGAAACAAAAAAAGAAATAGAATTAGAATATGTAAAAAATTTTATATTTGTTGAAAAAGATAAACAAAAAATAAAAGGTTCAAATGAAATAACTATATATATATTTTAAAATTACTCAAATTTTAAGTCATTTAATTTCTTATCTAAATCTTCTTCATTATCTGAATCATCTTCATATTCAACATCATCAACATTTTGTTGTTTAGGTGCCGTTGTTTGTTTACCCATCATCATTTCAAATTCAGAATCATCAAACATATGACTATTACTAGTCATACTATTTTTATTTGATTTAACATATAAATTTCTTGATAATTTTGTATTTAAATTAAATGATTGATTAGACATAACTACTTGCATATAAATAGTACCAGAGATTAAACTGTTAACTGTAATAAACTTATGAACATTTGAATTATTCATAGTATTATTATTTTCATCAATGGCTAATTGTGGTTTTTTATTAACTACATTTTCTAAATCATAAATATTAAGATCAAAATCTTTAATATAGAATGGTTTATTATCACGTTTGTAAGTTAATCCATCTAGAATTTCTAATTTTTTTTCTTCTTCTGCGGTATATCTTTTAAAGTTTAATCCAAGCCATAGCATTGGATTATCTAAATTGATATTAACATTTTCTTTGTTTTTTGCTCTTTTTTGAAGAGGAGTTTGTGGTTTACAATTAGGAACAATGATAACATTATCACTATTATTATCATCATCTTCATCATCATTAATAATTCCGTTAGTTTTCATATCTTTTACTTTTTTAGTAAAAGTATTGCAAATTAACTCCATTGCTTCACCAAATTTTGATTCTGGATTAGTAGAATCATCTTTACGTAAGGCAACTTTTAATTGTTCAAATTCACGTTCAACTGGTGCTTTAATTTTACCTGCTACTGTTAAATTGATAAGTTTAATAATTGGTACAACTTCTTGACCATTTTCTTTTTTAATTTTTAATTGACAATATTTAACTGTTTTTGCTTGATTTTCTTTAATTGTTGAAAAATCAATGATAATAAAATCATCTCCGTAAATGCTGTGTGATTTAATAATATCTTCAGGGTAAAGAATTGATTGGTTCATTCTTATTATTAATGTTGATAAGTGTTACTAATTACTGTTAGTATTATTTGTATACTATTATATTATCTTATCTTAAAATATAAATTCAATTTTTTTTTAATGCTAAATGACTGATTTATTAAAATTGAATGCAATAAGAATATTATTAATAAATTTAAAATTGAATATAATTTAATAAATATAGTATTATAGTAATATTGTTAATAAAATGTATCCATTTGTTAAATGCCCTACCTGCAATAACTCTTTGGCAGAATATTATGATTTATATGAATTATTAAAAAATTACGTATATGAGCAAGAATTAAAAAAAATATATAAAAATAATTATAATCCTAATCAAATTGAAATTGATAATTTAGTAAATATCAAATTAAATGATATATTTGAATTATTAAATATAAATAGATATTGTTGTAGAAGAATTTTAATTACTAATGTTAATTACGATTCATTATTGTATTCTTCAATAAATAATTAATAATACTCCACTACCCTTACGATAAATAGAAGTAATTCACAAGTTTCAAGATAAACAAGTTTCCTTGCTTTTTTCATCGTGGATTATATACTACTAATTATTATTTTTTTTTCTTTTAAATTCTTTAATTAAATGAATAATTATAATTCCAAAATTCATATTTAATTATAATATTATTATTATTTTATTTATAAATAGGATTTCAATTCGTCTTTTTGTTCAGCAGTTAAACCACCAATAAATGCTTCTAAACTAAATCCTAAACCAGAACCATGCATATTTTGAATATTATCGCGATGTGCCCCACCACATATGTATAATGAATTAGATGAACCATTACCAGCACCGGATATTCTATTTTTTATTTTTTCAACTATATCTGGATTAAATGGAGTATATAGAAATGAATTTGAATTGATAAATTGTTGAATTAATTTAAATATCTCACTTTGTAATAAATTACAAGTAGGAATTTTATTAAATAATACTAAATTCTTTTGTGGTTCATCCCAATTAATTAAATTTAAAGTCATAAGATCTTCACTATCAAACTCCATTATATCTGATAATCTAAATCGTAATTCATCTTCTAATAATTTACAATAATCATTATTATAGGCACTTACAACTTCTTCTATAGTCTGTTTAAGACCAATACCTGAAATTTGTTTTTTTTTTTCAACAATATGATTTAGTTCTTTATTATCCCAGCAGTTAGTAGAAAATAATTCTCTAATTAATTCAACACTTGGAATTGGTGCGTTATAGTATTCTGTAGCCCAATTTGAAAATAGTACATCAGGAATATGTTTATTATCATGTTTAGCACTTGGTTGTACTAAAATATACCAACTAATAATCATATTAGGATCTAATAATTTACATATACTTTTATATGTTTTTTCATCTTTATCTTTATTTTTAATATAAGTTAATAAAGAATTCACAGCGTAGGCATATACTTTAAAGTCTTTATCACCCTTATATTTCTTAAGTAAATCATTTGTAATTTCAATACGTGTTGCTAATACCTTTTCACTTCCTCCTCTTTTTGATTTTTCACCCTTAGCATCTTTATTTTGTTTTACTGTTTCACCTTCTTCTGGAAATGAATCAATGTCAAAAACATTAATTTCAGAGTTCCATTTATTAAATTTAGATGAAGATTTTGCTTTTAAATTTTTTACTGATTTTCTATTAAATGAAACATAAGCCATAGATGGTAATACATTTTCGTGATAACCTTCTAAAAATAAACTTTTTAATTTAACTAAAGCTTCATCAGATTCACCTTTATCAATCATTTTTTGAAGTTGATTAATCATACTAGAGCTAGGATTTAAAAAAGTTTTTGTACCGCGACCTTTAAATAATCCTTCAGCACATAAGTCATCAATAACTGAAATTAGACCTTTATTATGATCTTTTACAAAATTATATAAATTACAAAATTTTTTACTCATTATTTAACTTTATTCTATTCTTTATTAATTTAATTAATAATATGTATATTAATTAAATTATATATTTTTAAATTTTTTTAATAATAATTATCAAATTATATTAAAATAAAATATTTTTTATGTTAATATTTTTTTATATAATTAATTTTAAATTAATTTTTTAAATTAATTTATTTAAAAAATTAAAATTAATAAACAATTTATTATAATTAAATAAAAAATGTAAATACAAAATAAAATTTAAAAAAAATATTTAATTATAATATAAATTAATTATTTAAAAATAATTTAATTAAAATTAATATATTTATTATTTATATATTGTTATTATTCTAACTTTATAAGAATTTTATTTAAAATGTTTGGGGATATTGAACCAGTATATCAGACTGGATCACTTGAACAACAAAATGATAAAATAGCGGGGGTTATTGAAGAATTAAATAGCATTTTTGATGGAAGTGGTATAAATCCAGAAACTACAATTACTGGTAGTGCTGAAAATGGATTTTCAGTTAGTGGTGGTACTTTTGTAAGTGATTCTAATGTTCATGCCGGTTTAGCAAAAGAATTAGATAAAATCTTTGAAGCAAAAGGAGAATCATTTACTGAAATTGAAGGAGGAAAAAAAGTCTCAAAAGAAGTTGCAGTTCTTAAAAAAATTAATAAATCAGTAGGACGTGTTAATAATGAATATTCAAATCTTAGTACTTTAGTTCAAAAAAAAATACAAAATTTAGATTCATTAAAAGCTATGTTAGAAAAATCTTTTAATCGTTTATATGAAATTTCTAAAACAGATTCTAATGATAGCATAACAAAAGAAAACATTAAATCGGTACAAACTAAATTAATGAATGAATTTGAAAAACAATTAGGTATTCTACAAAATATTTTAAAAGTAAATATCAAACCTACACAAAAAGATTTAGTAGAACTTCTTAAAAAAAATGCTGATTTTACAACACTCGCCGAAACTTTAGGTGTAGCATATGGAGATGAAACTGCTAGTGATCGTTTAGCTTTGGTATTTACTAATTTAAATGATGTTAAGATTTTAGCAAATAAAGTAAAATCAGCACTAAAAGAATTAAATATTTCTATGTCTGAATATAAAAATATTAAAAATTCTAAAGAATTATCTGATGCTTTATATAGTGTGTTTAAAAAATTAAACAAAAAATTAGATTCAACTAAAGAACTTAATAATATTTTAGAAGCAATGAGTATATTAAAAGGTGCTCAAAGTGAACATGCTGAAATAGTTAAAGCACTTAAAATTGGATCTAATGATACACCTTGTAATAAAGAAGGTGAAGGAGAATTCAAAAATAATTTTACCGGTGAGGGAGAATTTGAAGATGATTTTACAGGAGAAGGAGAAATTGACGGTGGTGCTTACACGAAAGAAGTAGGACGTCAAACTAAAACTCGTTTAAAATCTAGTTTATCTAAACGAATTGATGTATATCAAAAAACTATGAAAGGGTTATATAAATCATTTATGAATCAAGTTAATGGCAAATTCAAAGGTTTAGTAACTTTAATTGATTTACTATCTAATAAAGTAGGATCCGAAATTGCTTATGATGATGACCTTAAAGATTTTATTAAAATGTTTTTAGGTTTTAATGAAGATATTAGTAACGAAAAAATATTTTACTCTTTAATTCATCTAGATAATACAGTCGCTGGTCAGGGTTTACGTAGTCGATTTTTAGATACACTTGATAAAATAATTGCTTCTTGCAAAACATTAAATAACTATGCTATATTTAAAGACATTGCTAAGGAATTAAATTCTCTTAAAGATACTATTGATACAATGTCCGATACAATATTAAAAATTAAAAAAGAAGAAGAAGAAAAGAAAGGTTCAAGTGATTTTATATGGACTGATAAAATTGTAGAACAATCATTTTCTATAAACAATATTAATCTAATTAAACAAAGTATTAAAAAATTAGCATTTTTTGGTAAAGTTGTTACTATTAAAGAAAATTTACATAGAATGAATAAAGAACAAAAAATTTATCAAGAAGATTATGATAAATTACTTGGTAAATCTATTGGTTTAAAATTAACCGAAATTCAAAAAGAATACGTAGAAAATGTAGATCGTCTAAATGATAAAACTCGAGGACGTGGACGTCTTTTAGAAGAACATAATGCAAAAAATAAACCAGGCTCTCCTTTACATCTACCACGTGGATTAGTTGAAACTATTTATAAACTTCAATATGAAGCAAAAGACGGACTATATCGAAGTTTAGAAGCCATCGATTTATATTTAATGTATTTTACTGAAAACTTATCCAATAATCCAGAAGCAATTATGGACTTAAATAAAATGTTAGAGCAAACAAATATTATTGCTAAATGGTTTACTAATAAATCAGTAGATAACATCGTTGATTTACTAACATCCCAAATTAATGCGGTACCAACCCCAGATACATTAAAGAGCCTCCATACTACCTTAAATATTCCTCCATTAATTGTTAATACTCCAATATTATCAAATCAAATTAAAACTGCGTTTGAAAAAACTAAAAAATGTATAGATTCAATTGCTGTATTAAAGAATATAATTTCCATGTTTGTTCATTTAGGTGAAAAATATGGTAATGTTAATCTAACAGAAAAATTAAATATATCTCCTAATATGATTTACAAACATTTAGTTAAATATATATGGGTTAGTGCATTTACAATGGGATATGGAACTGGTGGTGGTAATAAAACAGCTAAAAATAAAGATACAGTCCCTAAAGGTAATTATGAACCTGAAACTGGTGATTTTGCATCATTTTTCGAAATTGTGTTTACTACAATTATATTACCACTTGATGTATTTAAAGAAGTTGAAGATAAAATAATTCCTCAATTAGATGCCATTGCTGCAAACCCATCAGACCCTAATAAACCAGAAGTTGATTTATTACTCACTCGTCTTAAAAAAGATATATTTATTATTGATGATAAATACTTTATTTTAGGTCTTAAAGCAATGATGGGTAAAATATTTACTGTAATTGACACCCATTCTTTATTACAATCTCCTGATACATTAACTAATATTATGCGTAATCCTGTGCGTATGATTATTGGCGCAGGTAGTGATGTAGAAGTAATACCAGAAGCGATTGAATTATATATCCGATTACCATTATTAGTTGAATTTTATAAATCAATATTTGAAGATGGTAATCAAAAATATAAAAATAATGTAGATAAAGATAGTGAAGTTGAAATAATTGCTTATATTCCAGAATTAGGAACTGTATGGAGTGGATTAATTCAATGTATTTTTGATGAGTCTAAATATATTAAAGATGGTATCTACAGTGTTAATAATATGAAAGATATTGTATCTGAAATTAATAAAATCTATAAGAACTATAAATCAACACCTAAAGATGAACTTGTCCGTACTATTGTATTAGATTTAATATCTGAAATAAATAGACGTTATGGTATTCTTAAAAAGAAAGATATTGCTGAATTCTATCAAGTTAAGAAAAAATACATCAAAACTATTACCGATACTAAATTGGATGATAGTGTTAACTTTGATATTTTAGATGAAAATAATGAATATGAACGCTCTGGTCCAAGTGCTCAATATTTAGAATCATCATTTAATAAATTTTCTAATGATTCATTAGTAGTTACCGATATTAAACTAGTTCGTGACTTTAGAAATAATATTTATAATCAATTATTTGGAGATGCTAAGACAATTAATAGTTTATCATCTAAATCATTTAATGAAAAAATTAAATACTATAAAAAACAAATTGAATCATCAGATTCATTAGATAACAAATTTGAATTAATTGCACAAGCTATTGACCAATCTAGTAATGTAAATGCCTATAATGTCGATGCTTACATATTATTCCATGAATTAGTAATGAATCCTTATGTTATTTTAAATAATTTAAAAAATAAAATTATTGGTACTATCAATGCAATAAATAGAAAAATAAATGCCAAGACTTGGGACAGATATAATTTAATATCCTATTTATATACTCATTTTAATGATAATACATTATTTAAAATTAAACATATTTCAAATAAAAAAATTATTATAGATTTTAGTAATTTACAAAATGTTGCAGAATTATATATTGAAAATATTAAACATATGATTTCTAAATTTAGAACAGTAATATGTAAAGAATTAATTAATGGATATGAAAATCGTATATTAAATTTAGAAAATAAATTATTAAATATTGTTATTAAAAATGATTCTTCTGTTGAAAATTATAATGAAAGAATTACTTTAGACTTTTTAAATATTTCAATTGATCAATATTTTAACGATTCATCAATACCTTTTGATCAAGGTGAATTACTTTATAAACATATTATGTTTGGATCTCAGCGTGTATTACAAGCAACTCGTGCTAATGATATTTTAGAAGATATTAATAAAAAGTATAATCCGACATCTAGAACTTGGAATTCAAGTCCTGTAGTTTATTTAGATTTTGTCATGCCATCTGGAAAACCAATTGAAGATCATTCATCATTTGAAAATCGTTCAATACTTCAAAAATTTAATATGTTAGTATTTAATTATATTGAACAATTTTATAATCCTGCAACTAAAAAAATATATAATAAATTAATTGATGAGTTTGCCAATAAGGCTATGAGTGCTAATATTTTTGAATATGGTGGTATTCCAGATATGTATCAAACAGGCGTTGCATTAAATACAAACACACTTGATCACTGTTTATTATCTAATCCAAGCACTGTGTTAAGTATGACTAACGTTACTATATTAAGAACTTTATTAACTAGAACTTTAAATATTCAATTGCCAGTAAAATATCATTTATTAGATAATATTTCTGAAGTATCCACAGTACAAATTGAAAAATATAAAGCATATTTACCTGTTTTTGTTACATATTTTGAACATTTAATTGAAGAATGTATTGTATATAAAAAATTATTAGACAATAGCGTATTATTTAATGTGCAAAACATTTCTATTAATGGTAATTTAGATACTTTATTACAAACACCACCAGTATTAACTGATGATTTTAATGCCCGTATTTCTTATAAAGCCAATTTAGTATCTGGAGATGGTCGTTTTCAGACTTATGTAATGCAATACCATGAAGTATTAAATAATATTATTAATGGTTCGCGTTCATTAATTAATGATATGAATAATGTATTAAATGAATTAAATTATATTCATCAATTTGGTAATGTTTATGATAATTTTATTAAAAACTTTTATAATAACAATAGACAATTACCTTTTACTCCATTATCTATTTTAACTCCAGTTATGACTATTCAACAGTTAGGTATTAATTTATTACCAGTTCATTATATAAATTCAGATAATAATAAATATATTTACGGTACAAACTCAGTATTAAATACTAAAAATGAATCTGACGAACTCAATAATTACTTATGGTTTAAAGAACAAATTAAAAATTATAACAATGGTGCACTATCTACAAATACTTTAGATTCTAAAAAAATTAATCAATTTATTACATTTTCTAATGTGATTATTAAATATTCATATATATCTACACATATTCATAATAATATTTATTGGAAAAAATCAGTAAAGACTAATAAGTCTTCTCGCGTAAGATTTAAACGCCCATCACCATCTGGTAGTGATTCATTTATACCACCACCTCCACCATCCCCATCTGGTAGTGATTCATTTATACCACCCCCTCCCCCATCCCCATCTGGTAGTGATTCATTTATACCACCACCTCCTATTGGTTCTCCTGATTATGATATTAATGATAGTGATTTTGATGGTATAATTGACCCTTCTATTAAAGATACGGGAAAAACAATTATATTATCTGATGATGGTTCAGTTATGGCAGAATCAACTTTAATAGATACAGCAGGTGATGTAATTTCAAGCAGTCCTATAAAATCTAATTACCTTATAGAAATGAAAAATAAATTAAGAAAAACTAACCCAATAGTTCGTTCTCCAACTCCATCTATAGACAAAGCTCTAATGAATAGAATAGATTCTATAAGAATGGTTTTATATCCTATAGAAGAAGACGAAGAAGATGATGAAGATAGTGACTGGGATGATGAAAAAAAAGCAAAAGGTGAAGTATTTGGTGGATACTATTTTACTACTAAAGGTGTTAAACTAAATGGTATGATTAATGTTATTGAAAATCAACTATCTGAAAATAAAAAACATATTATTGTTAAGACATTAATAGGTAACACATGTAAAAAAGATCCACATTTAGATGAATATAGTTTAAATCGCAAAAACGCTCAAATATTAAACATTATTGATTTAAATGTCAATCCAATTAATGTTCATGCTTTAATGAGAGAAATACCATTAGTAAATGTTTATAACTATGCCTTTACTTTTGATAACATTATTAAATCATTTGTATATAATGTAAATCCTGATGATTTATATACCGCAACTCCACCGCCTAGACCACCTAAAGGAAATGATGAATCATTATTTAAATTAAGTTGTTTATTACAAGATCCATATATTATTGATTATAAGTCAAAAGCAGGTAAACCAACTAATACACCTTTAGATTTATTTAAAGATGCTTTAAATATTCAGTATAACCCATCTAACCATCCTGATTATGATCCTAATACAACTTTATACTTAGCAACACCTAAATATTCTTATAATATTTTAGACAAAATACAAAGTAAAACTGCCCCATTTACCTCATTGTATCATAATAATAAATTTTTACGTAATATAATGTTTTTAGTAAATGCCCAGCGAGTAATTCGACTTAAAATTAAAAAAGCTTTATACAGAATTAATACTAATGTTGTATCAGATACTAACATTCTTAATATGAGAATTACTGATTATCCTGAAGCATCTGATAAACAACCTAAAGATGATGAATTTGAAATTACTGACTTATTTTAAATAAAATAATATATTTACAGTTAATTAATAATTTTATTTTTTTTTTATTTAAATAATAATTGTTGTGTAATTGAATAACCGTAATGTTTTTTAAAATAAATTGTTATGTGCAATCAATTAATGCAACAAGTAATGAAACAAGTAATAAAACAAGTAATGAAATGATTATTTATATTAATGATAGCATTGAGTTAAATAGATTTCAACAAAATTTAATTAAATTATATAAAAATCCTGATTCATTTGATTATGAAAAAAAAATATTTAAAATAAAATTATTACCATCTACTAAATTTAATTTAAGATTTAAATATGAAAATTTAAAATCCTTAGTTGGTACTAATATATATATTAGTGGATATTCTAAGTATTATTGTTTTTCTGTTGATAGTGAAGTATTTGATGAGTTAACTAATTTATTTAAACCAATAAAAAAAATAATTAAAGGATATACATTATATGCTAATAAAATATATAATTAATTATAATATTCATCAGATTCAATAAAATGATAAAATAATAAATAACTATTAGTATCCGATTTAAATGAATCTTTTTGGTATGATGTATCATTTAATAAATATACATCTAACTCTTTATCTAATAAATTATTATATTCATGATTTTTTCTAATTGATTTAGCAATGTAATGACCAAAATTTTGATTACCAGAATGATTAATAGTAGATATTAATTTATATTTATATTTAGTTTTTAATTGTTTATTAATAAAATATAATTCAATAGGATATTGATAATTATATTTATCGGTATATTTATTTAAATTTATTACAATTATTGTGGGTACTAATAATAATCTATTAATTTTAATACAGTCGGTATTTTTACATTTAGCACATTTATAACCTGATAAATCAGAATAATTATTACGTATAAATTTATTTAAATTATCTAATTCTTTATCTACATCAAATTTTAAAAAATTATTATTTATCTCAGATATGCTTAATTCAAAAAATATATTATTATCATTAGTAATATCTATTATATTTTTACAATCTTTACAGTATATATTACATTTATACTTATGTAAAAATAAATTATTAATAAATTTATCATTAATGATTTCTAATAATAAAACTAATAATTCGCCCGAATCTTCTTGATCAAATCCAAATTTTTTATTTTTTTGTTTTATATTTTTTAAAAATTCGTTAAACAATAATAAATTTAAATTATCTACTAAAAAATTTGATTTATGGTTTTCAATTATATATTTTTCAATTATATTTATGTATAAAGATATAAATCTATTTGAATTAAATTTATCTTTATTATTTAATAAATATTCAGTTATACTTGTACAACTAAATAATGTTTGTAATAAAGAATTAAAATAACATATTATACTATTATTATATAATCCGAATGGATATAATAAATATTTTTTTTTAAACTCTATTAAATTATTATTCATTATTATAAATATATTTAAATATTATTAATATATTTATAATAATAATTGTTATCTCTAATTTATTTAGACAAAATTATGGAACCAAGTATTATTATTATATTATCATCATGGTTTATAATAAGTACTTTATTTAATTTTAAGAATAATAATAATACAACTAATGACAATAATTTAATATCTAGTTTAGAATTAAATAATAATATTGAATATTTAGATATTATTAAATATTAATTATACTATTCAATTTTGATTTAAATATTAAGTTTATATATATTTATAGATATAAATAATAAAACATATTAATTTTAATAATAAATCATCATGTCTGGTCATTTATTACCTATTGAAGTCACCACTCCTAACAATGATTATAATACTATTCAAACACCTAATTCATCACCATTAACTTGTCCCGTTTCATTAGTTAAAGAATGTTTATTTGAATTTTTTGGAATGTATATTTTTATTTCATTATCGCTTGGTAATGTTGCAATTTATTCATTATATCCCGATGCTGGATTAAATTGGACAGGTATGTCATTAGCATGGGGATTAAATTTAATGTTTGGTATTTATATTTCAAGTTTTAAATCGCCATCGCATTTAAATCCGGCAGTTAGTTTATGTATGTATTTATTTAAACGCTCTATTAGATTTAAACAACTAGTTTATTATACTATTTCACAGTTTATTGGTGCATTTTTAGCTGCTGCAACTATTTATGGTATTTACTTTAATAAATTAGGTAATGAAGATGTATTTAGTAATGTATTTACAACATCCGCTAATTCTGCAATCACAGATTATTCTGCATGGTTTACTGAATTTTTAGGTACTGCATTATTAGTTGGTGGAATTTTTGCACTTTGTGATCATAAATCTACTCAAAATCATCTACCAATTTATATTGGATTATGGTTAAGTACACTTATTTTTGCACTTGGATATCAAACGGCATTTGCTTGGAATCCGGCACGAGATCTTGGACCACGTGTGTTTATGGCTTGTGCTGGTTATGCATCTTTTTCATATACTGATTATTACTTTTGGATTCCATTAACTGCAAATTATATTGGCAGTATTGTAGGCGTATCTATTTATGAATTTCTAATTAAACCACAAACATATTAATTTAAATAATAAAATAATAAAAATGATTTATATTAATCCGTTAATTGTCTTAGCATTTATATTAATTTTAATATTCTATATAATTTACTATTGTTTTAAAAAAATATACCATTATTGTTATGAATAAAAAAACATTATTATAATTAAATAAAAAATATTTATTATTTTTATTTTTTTTTTCTAATTTTATATTTATAAATATATAACTTAAAAATAGTTTTAAATAAATAATATACATTCTAATTAAATAGTTATTTAAAATGACATATACAGATATTTATGATTTTTCAGGTGGAAATTGTGATGAAAATACATATCAATTTTCTCCATTACTTATTGTTATATTGGTAATTTGTACTGTAGCAATTATATTAACTGCAATTATAGTACCATTAACTAATAATTCTAATGTGCCAGAAGTAATTACTCAACCTATGCAATCTAGTCAACCTGAGCAATCTAGTCAAACTGAGCAATCTAGTCAAACTGAGCAATCTAATCCAGAACCATCAAATGATCCAGAACCATTTACTAATGACCTTCCGTATCAATTAAATAATAAATCTGTATCACTATCTCCTGATATGGATTACTCGGAATTATTACAAACAATGTCTTTAGATGATGATGTAGTTAAACAACATAATCAATATGTCAATGATCGTAATAAAATAACTTCAACTGCTTCATTTGTACCATCTCGTAGTGACAACCAAGATATTGTAACTACATGGGGATTATCTAAACCAACGTATGTCGCGATTGATCCATCTGCTCGCAATGTACCTAGCCAAAACCCAGAACAAGGTTCTAAACCAGTTAGATTACAATGGAAGTAAACGAAAATAAAAAAATAATAATATAATTAAATATTTACTTAAAATTTAAATTTCTCAAAGTTTTGAGGTTTAGGTATATAATTAGAATTTGTAAACTTCTTTTCATATAATTTATTATAAATAAATTCATGAGTTATTTTATTTTTTTTAATTGATATTAACTTAATATATAAATTATATACTTCATTTAATTTTTCTTTATCTATCTTAAGATATAATTCTTCTTTTTTTAAATTATCTATTAATTCTTCCTTATCAATTAAATCATCTAACTTTAAATCAGATGGTAAATCTGTTTTTTCACATATATCATCAATTTCTTTTTTTTCTTTAATATGAGTAATTATGTTATAAATATTTAAGTTATCAATATTAAATAATTTATCTTGTAAATTATTTTTATTAATTGTATTTAATAATTCTTCTAAAGTATTATTAAATTCTTTTTGTAAATATTTTTGTTGTTTTAAATAATATGAATTATTTTTATTATAAATAAATAATAAACTATTATTTTCTGAATACTTCTTTTTAATAATTACATTTGCTAAATTTTCAATATTACCATAATCTTTTAAATATTGTTTAATATTTTCATTTATTATAGTAACTATATTTTCTTCTTCCAGTTTTGTTTTTGTATTTAGTAATATATTAAATTTTTTATCATATACATTATTTTTTATTTTAGAATAATGTTCATTAACTTCTTTATATAGACTTTTAAATATATCTTTACGATCATTATATGTATTAGTATATTGATCAACTAACTGTAAAATATATTTTTTACATTGATTCATTGTTTTATCATCATCAATAATTATTTTATCTTCTAAACTATCATATATGGTAACTTCAAATTCAGTATCATATGATATTAATCTAGCAAATTGTCCTGATATTTGTTTATCAAAATAATATTTTAAATCAATGTCATAATTATTTTGTTCAACAACTTCTAAATATTCCATTTTATCTGCTTTTGTTAATTCTATTCTTCTTCCTTTATAATCATATTTAAATGGATATCTTTTTATAATTACATAATTAAATCTTTCGCCTGGTGTCGGTATTAATTTATTTTCTAATTTCATTCTTTCTACAAAATTATTTAATGTAATATTTTGTTTTTCTGGTTTCCATACTCCAGTTTGAATAAAATCTTTTAATTCCCATTTCTTTGTAAAAATTTCTTTAATCTTGTCGTGTATTAATTCTCTTAAAGTTTTTGTATTATTTAAGTCCATAGACTTCCACATTATATCCATACAAATAATTTTTAATAATTCAGATACTCCTCTTTTTTTAACTTCTAATCCTCGAATAAATAAATCTTTAGGTTTAAAATTTGGTATAGTTTCATGAGGAATTCCATAATATTTCTTTTTTGATAGAAATGCTAATGGATATAATACTTCTTCATAACTCATTTTTAAATAATGAGTTCCATTATCTTTGTATAAATGATTATTAACTTTATTTTTTATATCTTCAATTGCTTGAAATGTAATTAATACCATTTCTGTATTATATTCTTCTTTACTAATTTGATTAGTATAATATTTTTTATCTAGATCTGTATAATATTCCTTTGGACATTCTATGTATAAAGAATCTGTATTATGTACTACTAAATTCCCAATTCCTGCAGCAAAGTGATGATTTTCAGTTTCTAAATCATATACATAATCTACAGAATAACCAATAAATTCAACTTTCTTTATTTGATTTGAATTATTTAATTCTTCTTTAACAATTTTAATTCTATAAGTAATACTAAATGAATATTCATTAACCACGTCTACTATAATATTATAACCTAACTTTTTAAAATATAGATAAAAATATTGTACTTTTAATTGAGTATAGCAATATATATAATCTTTACTTAAATAATATTCTAAAGTATTATCTAATATATAATGAAAACTATTTAAATTAATATTTTTCCATTGTAATAATTTAGTGTTCTTATTACAATCTTCTGGTTTAATTTTTTCTGCTTGTTCATTTAATAAACTATGATCTTCAGTAACTTCTATAATACTATTTAGAGTTGAGACTCTATATAATTTTTTATTAGTTTTATGTCTTATAGTTTTTTTTAATTTAACCCAACCATTTTCTGTATATACCTCAATTACACGTTTATAAAATAAATTAGGTCTTATATATTCTTTATCATTTGATTTATAGATATAATATTTATGATATGATTCTGATAATTTATTAGTCGATTCTTCCCAACATAGATCTTTAATATTCATTAATTGAATATATTTTTTATCATATCTTACTAATATTGGTGTTTCACCTGTTACTGAATCTCCATAATATACAGTATGACCTAAATCTTCTACATATTTTTTAATTAATAATAGATTATATTGACCTGCTGATGTTACACCACCTGCTAATGGCAGTTGAAACAGTGCTGAATTTTTATTTCCCATTTCACCATAGAAAGTATTCATAAATACTTTTAATGCTTTTTGTTTTGTATCACAGTATTTTAATTTAAATAAACATTCTTTATAATCATCTAATTCTTCATAATTAGATTCATATTTTTCTAAATGTTCTTTTTTATCTTTATAGATTGCTAATTCTTTTTTCATTTCTGATCTTTGTTTAAATAAATCTCTTAATATTGTCGGATATAATCCAAACATCGGATTCTCTTTATTATCTTCTGTATGTCTTACTGTCCATCCTATAATATCTTTTTTACATTTCTCTTTTAAATAATTCTCATATTTATATTCAAAATTAATATTATGTAATTTATAACCTTTATTCTCTATTTCCTCTTTATATTTTCTATCTAATATTAAGTACTCTGGAGATAGGTTATATGCCATAATCAAACTCGGATACAGGGAGCTATAGTCCAATGAGCTAATTCCGTGTTTTATGGGATTCTCTCGTAAATAGTCGATATATTTTGATAAAATATTTTTGACATTATCAGAATCCATATTTTATGATATCTTTTACTATAATATAATATAATTCAATTTTAAATCAAAAAAAAATATGATTTAATGTTATATTATAGTAAAATCTATTGATTGTTTAGATTTGTAATATGTTTTTTACTTCGAGTATGTTCTGTATAGTGACCTCTTGTTACTTGTAAATTACACACTTCACAAGTAATTTTTTCTTTAATTTTTTTGCTAATTTCTTCTTTATTTCTATAATAATATTCACTCTTCTTTTTTAATATTTTTTCTTTATTTTTTTCATAATCTTCTTTTTTTCTTTCTTTAATTTTTTCTTTATTTTCTTTTCTATAATTGTTTTGTTTTTCTAATATTTTTTCTTTATTTTTTTCATAATGTTGCTTTTTATATTCCTTAATCTTTTCTTTATTTTCTTTTGCATAGTTTGCAAAATATTCTGGATTATTTAAATATCTATTTTTACCGTATTCTCTTTTTAAATCTTTATTTTTTTCATAATACTTTGCGGAATAATTCTTTTTATCAACATCGGCTAAAATATTAAATGGATTAACTAGATTAACTGGTTTAAGTTTATTAATGAATAACTGTTCATACACTTTTAAATGTGCTCTATCAACAACCTGAATATCTTTAATTTTAACAATATTAAAATTTTCAATTTCATATTCTTTAAAATATGGATAAATATTTGCTCTATTGTTTTTAGGATTGTTTAAATATTTTTTATAATCTGCTTTATGATCTGTCCAACGTTTACTTGTTTGGTTATTCATTGAAGAACCAATATAAATAATATTTGGATCATTAATATAATAAATTTTATAAATCATAGCATTCTTTAATTCGGTTGTCATTTTTGTACATATTATACTCAAATTAAATTCAATTTTAAATCAAAAAAAATAAATAAGAATAGAAATTTTTATAGCACATTACTATATGATTTAATTAGACTAATAAGATTATTAATTTTAGTTTTATGTTCTTCAATTTTTAAATTTAACTCATCTATAGTTTGTTTATGTAATTCTTCATACTTATCTTTTTGATAGTATAATTCTTCAATTAATTCATTAGCTTCTTTATATTTTTTATTAAGATTATTATATTCATTTTTTAATTGATCATATTCATTTTTTGATTTTTCTAATTGCTCATGAACTAATAATTGCGGTTCATGACAAATATTAATTAACTCTTCATCATTTGGTACTTTTATTCCATTGACTTTATGATTAGAAGTTAAATCAACAAATGTAATATTATTCATTAATAATATAAAAATATTATTATAAATATTATATTAATATATATTTAAATTCTAATTTGTTAATACATTTTGTTTAAATTGTCCAATTATATTACCTCTTGGATTAAAATTCATACATACTACGCATGTCCCATCTTTAACTGATATTCCCACCCCGTATTCAGTAGAATTTGACCAAATTAATTGTGTAAAATGACCAGTTTTGCTATTAAATTGTCCTAATTCAAAATTATAAAATTTAATTTCATTATACCAAGAATCTATAGCCTTTTTTACATTTAGCACTAATTCATTAGATTTAATAGGTATTGAAGACCATGATTTATATAAATTTTCACCATATTGTTTATTATTTGAATGTTGAAATAAATTATTTAATAATAAATTATCTGAATATGATTTTGAAAACATTGAAATTGTATTGTTATGATTTATTAATTTAACTCTATGTTTTCTACGATACATATTAATATAATTTGTAATTTCATTAATATCTAAATTTGATAATGACATTTTTAATAATTAGATTGAATAATTAAATTGATTAATATATTATCATAAATAAAAAAAA
>JACCDY010932769.1_pt1 | contig 58080 bp, 50 predicted proteins | sample 7446391 | NCBI WGS metagenome assembly JACCDY01 (sample SAMN15323451, study PRJNA562643) | freshwater metagenome | isolation source: river surface water | place: USA:Blue River Watershed | collected 2017-08-18
CCAAGGATTTGCAGACTCAGCTGAGGCAGGATCTGAACACACTGGAGGAGGAATCGAAGATGGTTTACATCACGTCGATAGAGCAACTGGCGATTGAGGAGGGCATGCAGAAGGGTATGCAGCAGGGGCGTCTCGACGGCAAAGCGCAGTTGTTCAGGCGATTGCTGCTCGCGCGTTTCGGTGATTTGCCAAGCTGGGCGAATGACCGGCTTTCTGGCGCAGACGAGCACACACTGGATGCGTGGACCGAAGCTGTATTGACGGCACAATCGTTGGATGCCTTACTCGGGGCACCTCGGCGTTGAATGGTGCAGGCATCAGCGTGGTCTCAACAAGGGGCCACTGATGCGCAGAGCTTACCTTGAGCACGACACGGAGAATCTGGATGGACTTGTGCAGGTTGATTAATTCCGTGCAAATCCCCACTAGGCGTATATGTTCTTGCGGATAATCACACCGCACAAAAACGGGCGGCTTTGCAAATAGATAAGTAGGATTGGTCGATACGGCCAACCATATTACTTAATTAATAATAATTATGGAGTAAAAAAAGACGACCATCGGGTCGCCCTTTTTTAAAAACTCTCGTGAGCAGCCAGGCACGAGGCTAGGCTGCCAGCTTTCCGAATTAACGGTTAGCGATGTACATGGTGATTTCGAAACCGAAGCGCAGATCGGTAGCAGCAGGGGTAGTCCAGTTCATAGTCATCTCCAATTGTTGATGTGTTTACATTATTGTCAGACCGGAGCCGGCCCGACGTAGTGGATAATGCCTTTACCGGAACCGCAGTACATCTGCGAAACGATGAATTGCATCTAATGATTTTCATGAACGGGCTGGCAGCGTAGGCATTGGCGCTGCTGCTATGATTCGCGCTCTCAGAGACCGCCCCGGCATTCGGGAAGCCCTTTCATGCTGCGGCGCACTATCCTGATGAATCATACTCCGACCATGGCTCCTGCCTCCGCGACGAAAGATACACCCCTCGGTCCTGCCGACGGTATGAGCCTGCGTCTAAAGATCAACCTGATCTTCTCAGTGCTGACGCTGATCGGGTTCTGTGTGCTGATCTATGTCGAAGTTGCGGCGACGCGCAACAGTGTGCGGGAGGAGATGGAAGCCTCTGGCCGAATCGCCACCCAGTTGTTGGGTCGGGTGGCTAATCTCTACGCGCGAGACAACCTTCATGAATTGGTGAACTTCCTGCGTGAGACTGGGCGGGTGCGCGCCAACGAGATTCGGCTCTACGATGAGGCAGGCGTTTTGCTGTACGAATCGCCGGCTTCGACCTACAAGGCGGGGCGCAACGCGCCCGCAATGTATGCCTCACTCGTTGCACCTCCGAGGAATGAGCGTGTTATCCGGTTACCGAATGCGAAGCTGGTGATTGAGACCAATCCTACGCGCGCCGTGCTGGATGGGTGGGATAACCTTCGCGACATTCTTTTCGCTCAGATCACTTTGTTTTTGCTGGCAGACTTGCTGATTTTCTGGGTAGTCGGCCGGTGGCTGGCGCCACTAGAGCGCATCCGCAGCGGCTTGCGCGACATCGAGCACGGCGGTCACAAGGTGAGACTACCGCCATTACCGGGCAAGGAAGCGGAAGAGATGGGGCGCGCATTCAACCGGATGGCGCAGGCCGTCGAGGAAAATATCCAGGTGCGCCAGGCGAGCGCCGAGGCGCAGGCGCGGCTGGACGCGCAGCGCGACTTCACCAAGCTGCTGCACGCGCGCATTGAGGAGGAGCGCGCTGCACTGGCGCGCGAACTGCACGATGAACTGGGCCAGTCGCTAACGGCAATTCGAAGCATCTCCAAATCGCTGATCCAGCATCCCGAGGTGGCCGGTGGGCCGATCGAGCGTCATGCAAAGATGCTGTTCGATACCGCCGGCATGATGTCCGATGCGATGCACAGAATGATTCCGCGACTGCGGCCAATCAAGCTAGAAGGAATGGGACTGGTCGATGCAGTTCGCGACCTGCTTACCGATAGCCAGCAGAACCATCCGGGCCTGCGTTTCGAGCTGAACGTCAGCGGCGCCATACCGGTGCTGGACGATGAGCTGGAACTTTCTGCTTACCGTATAGTGCAGGAAGCTGTCACCAATGTGATCCGTCATGCACAAGCCAGCCGCGCTCAGGTGACGATCGCGGACGAATCCGGGCAGCTGAGGCTTTGCGTCTCCGATAATGGCCGTGGCGCTGACACCCTGCGACGAGAGGGGCACTACGGTATTCGCGGCATGCAGGAACGAGCGGAGTCTCATGGTGGCAGCATACGCTTCGAGGCCTCGGCCGAGGGTGGACTGGAAGTCAGCGTCCTCCTGCCCCTGAGAGCGCGCGACATAGATAACAAAGAAAATAGCGAAGAATGAAAAAAACGATCAACGTCATGCTGGTAGACGATCATGCGGTAGTTCGCTACGGTTTTCGCATGCTGCTGGATGCGACAGATGATATTCGCGTCGTGGCTGAAGCCGACTCGGCCGAAGCTGCTTATCAGCAGATACCCTCGGCAAAGCCCGATGTGATCGTGATGGATATCTCCCTTGGCGGCACGATGGGCGTCGAGGCCACGCGCCGCATCGTTGCGCGCGACAAGATGGCGCGTGTCCTGGGGCTGTCGTCCCATGAAGATCCGAGCTATGTGCGCTACATGCTCAAGGCGGGGGCACTTGGCTATCTGTCCAAGCGCAGCGCACCGGACGAACTGATGCATGCAATACGCCAGGTGGCCGAGGGCCGCATGTACATCGACAGTCAGCTGTCCCAGCGCATGGCACTCGAAGAATTCAATGGCGAGAAAAGTCCTATCGAAGTGCTTTCCGAGCGGGAGTTCGGCGTGTTCATCCAACTCGCCAAGGGAGCTTCGGTGAACCAGATCGCCGATATGCTGAACATCTCTCCGCGTACGGTGGGTACGCACCTCTACAACGTCAAGCAGAAATTAGGCGTGGCGAATCAGGCCGAGCTGGCGTTGATCGCAGTGCGCCACGGACTCATCGAGCTGTAGCTCGGTTGCAACTGCGTTTTACTCCGAAGAAACAAAACCTGTGATCGCTTGGTGATGAGCGTGTTGACTTTTGTAAATCCTCAATACCGATAAAACCGATATTTGTACATTGTCTTCACAGAGGCGCATTGCCTCGGATGAAAGGGAGACAATATGCGAAACGTGATCCGGCAATCTACCGTGTTGCTCAGTTGGCGAATCGTCCTGTCGGCGCTGTGGGGCGTCTGCCTGCTGGTGATGTCAACTGTCTCGCAGGCCCAATCGGCACTCGACTGGAGTGTCACGATTTCCTCTGGTATGCCGCCACCCCCCGTCTTGCGCTACGAACCCATGCCAGTTGCCCGGCCGGGACACCTATGGGTACAGGGATTTTGGGACTGGAATGGCGTGGCTTATGTGTGGGTACCCGGTCGTTGGATTATTGCTCGCGCGGGTTATAGCTACGTTCAGCCAGCATGGCGCGAGGGACCGCATGGCTGGGATCTGCGACGTGGCGGCTGGCATCGCAGCGGGCCAGACTTTGATGATCGCTCTTCGGGGCGTGGAGCGGGACACTGTCCGCCGGGGCATCGCCGAAAAGGGGAGTGCTGAGTCAGTCATGGCTTAGCGTGGCAGGTGCTGATGTCAGCATGCTTGACGGGACCAGTCTCGGTAAGCTCGTGGATGGTCGTAAAAAATAGCCCTGTCCCTTTGATACACCTGGCTCCAACAGGGCTGTCACCTCGGCCGCCGAGTATGTCGATGGGTGAGCAATAACAGACACGCGTTCAGTGCAAGTGATGCGATAAGTGCTGTTTCAGATAAGCTCGTATCTGCGGCGCTTGAAACCCCGTGATATCGGTGGCCAGTTGCCGGCGCAGCTTATGTTCAACGCCTTTGTCTAGCTGCCTGCGCAGCAAGCCCAGGAATTCGGGTGGCGCTATCATCACCAGCGATACGAAACGCTGTTCACGGTTCGCGTTTTCAATGTAAGCCATGATCTCTCGCGAAAAGCGGTCAGCGCTATGCACTTCCCGCGTGAGCTTTGGCTCGGCCGTGTGCGCCTGGTCGCGTTCGCCTTTGCCGTAGAACCGGCCTTTTGCATCATGTCGGAGTTCGGCATCACTCTGCCTGCCTTCAGGATTCAGCAGGTCATCTATCTCGACCAGCTCATCCAGCTGACCATCAGTCTCGAAAATTCTTGCGCGACTTTTATCCGCGATGACTACCCATTGCCTTGTCATGAAGACTCCTGTGGTGCTTTGGTTCACCGAGTAGCGTCAAATGGCATATCCTGAATCATGCGCATTAGACGCCTGATGTGTACCCGCAGTTCAGGAAAGCTGGGTTAACGATTTCTCCGGTATCATGTCCCTGTGTCAATATGCCGGACTCATCGGACAGACTTGACACCAGTTTCCATAATCAATAACAACAACAGGGGGACAGAGGAATGCACTATCGCGAGGCCGTCACCATCGCAGACTTGCGCCACATTGCCAGAAAAAAGCTGCCCAGATCAGTATTCGGTTTCGTTGACGGCGCGGCATTTGACGAGCGTACCCTGCGCGACAACGAAGGTGATTTTTCCCGTATCCGCTTCGCCCCGCGTTTCATGGTCGATGTCGGCCAGCGCTCACAATCGGTTACGGTGCTCGGGCACAAATACAGTTCGCCGATGATCCTTGGTCCCACTGGGCTGGCCGGTATCTTTTGGCCGCATGGTGATCTGGAGATCGCGCGGGCTTGCGAGGCACTAGGTGTGGGCTTTTGCCAATCAACGAATTCCAATGCCAGTATTGAGCAGGTGGCGCAGGCGAATGGTAATTTCTGGTTCCAGCTTTACATTCAGCGAGACCGGGGTTTTTCCAGCGCGCTGATGCAGCGCGCCTGGGAGGCTGGCGCGCGCGTGCTGGTGCTGACGGTGGACTTGCCGATTCCCGGTCCGCGTGAGCGAGACGTGCGGAATGGCTTCATGGTGCCGCCGCGAATCGGGCTTGATAATGTGTTCGACTATGCGAGCAAGCTCGGCTGGTTGTGGCGGCTGGCAACTGGCCCGCGCTTCACCCTGGGCAATTTCGATGCATCGGGGCAGGCACCACGAAAGATGACGACGCTGGCGCAGTATGTAGCCTCTCAGTTTGATCCCTCCGTCACATGGAAAGATCTCGACTGGATACGCAGCGAGTGGCAAGGTCAGCTAGCCATCAAAGGCATCTTGCGCCCGGACGATGCCGTGCGTGCCCAACAGCACGGCGCCGATGCCGTGATCGTATCCAATCATGGCGGACGGCAGCTCGATGGTTCACCTTCGGCGATTGCTGCCTTGCCAGCCATTGCCGATGCTTTGGGCGGCAAGACGACCGTGCTGATGGACGGTGGTATTCGTCGCGGCGGCGACATCGTTAAAGCGCTGGCGCTGGGCGCGAGTGCCTGTCTGGTCGGACGCGCCGGCCTCTATGGGCTAGCCAGCGGCGGTCGTCCGGGGGTGGAGCGTGCGATCAACCTGCTGCAAAAAGAGATCGATATCACGCAGGCCCTGCTGGGCATACCTGAGCTCGCCACGATCGATCGCAGCGCACTGTTTCCCGAGCGCTGAGATTTCTGAAATCTCGAGAAAATTTCATGGTTTCCAGACATCCGCAAGAGCAAGTCAGCGCTTGTCCAGCAACCGTGTTCGTTGTGCTACCAGCGCAATCATCAGACCCAGACCAGCCACCGCTCCCATCGCCGCCTGCATGCCCAGCACGTGGGCGACACTCCCGAGCAAGGGTGGCCCTATCAGCGTGCCAGCGTACGTCATCGTTGCAACGCCGGCCAGTGCGATCGGGCCGTCGCGACCGGCAGCGCTGAACACGAAGGGGAATATCAGCGACAAGCCAAGACCGGCCAATGCGAAACCGGCAAGTGCACATTGCGCTTCTGTAGCAAACACCGCAGAAAAAAGTCCTGCGGCTGCGACCAGCGCGCCGGCAAAGATCAGCTTGCGTGCACCGTGTGTCATCTTCAGTCGATCGCCGAACAGCCGCGACAAGAGCATCATCGCTGAGAACGCAGTCAACGACAGAGGAGCAACTCCTGCCGAGACGCCAAAATGATCACGAAGAAAAATACCACTCCAATTCGCGATGCTGCCTTCCACGACCGAACCGAGAAACCCTAGCGTACCCAGTAGCGCAAGCGGGCCTCGCGGTAGCACGAAGGATTGCTTTTCGATGTTCTTGCTGTTGTCAGCAGCCACGTAGGCATGACCAAGCTTCAGCAGCAGGGCCAGTGGCAGCGCCAGCGTCAGGAAATGCAGCGCTGGGGAGACGTCTAACCCGGCCATCACGCTGCCTATCGCAGCACCCACCAGTCCGCCCGCACAGGCGCAGGCGTGCAAGAGGGACATGGCGGAGCTGCCATTCATTTTTTCATGATGCGCGGCTACCGAATTCATACCGACATCAAAGCTACTCGCGGAGATGCCTAGCATCAGCACAGCCAACATCAGCAGGGGTAACGTGGGTGCAAAGCCGATGCACAGCAGTACCATCAGCAAGACTGCGCCCGAGATCAGCATCGTGTGACGTCCACCAAGGCTAGCCATTAATCGCGAGGACACCGGAAATGACATCACCGCACCCAGCCCGCCGCATAGCAGTACGAGTGACAGCATGGGGTGGGATATCTGAACGCCCTCACGCAATGACGGTATACGACCTGCCCATGAGCCCATGACGACGCCAAACCAGGCGAACAGGCCTGGGAGCGCGAGGCGACGCAGCAGGGTGGAGGAAAGCTGGGTATTCGATGCGTGAGGTGCGAGCTCGGGTAAAGTCAGTGTGGCGTGCAACGGGGGCATGGTCAGGACAAATGGTCAGAGGCAAAGGGAGAGTGTCAGGCGCTTACTTCACTGCAACTGCACCTGTGATGCCTGATCAATGGAAATAGTTTCTGCGCGTAAGAAAATTTTTCCTAACGACAGCGGTTGAGAGGCTTGTCGCTTTCCCCACGTGCTGCCTGTCAAATTCGACCTGGGAACCCCTTGAGCGAACTGGGCCGTCTCGAATACCAGGTGAGGCTTGCGAGTCTGAGCTGGTCAGCAATGTTGTCTGGTTGGGCGCAGAAATGGCGTGGAGTCCAAGACTTTTCTCTAGGTGCGCCAGGCCTTCGTATACGAATGCTGGCAGGGTCTGATGCTCCTCACGGAGCGACAGGGCGTATGCGCACTTGGGGAGAAGTCGCAGATCGTGGGGCGAGCCGGCATGCTGGCAGAGCTCGTCACGCTGTCCGCGGTGAGATGTCAGCCTTGGTCGTCAGTCAGTTTTCTTGCTGAGAAGAAAGCATGGGTGCAAAAGCATGCTTGCAATCATGTTTATTTGACCGCGCTCAAGCTCCGCCGCAGTCATCGATTTAGCCTGTGGGCAAACTTCAAAGAGAATCTGTTGAGACCTTGATCGAGGCCCACATGAAGCCCATCCATACGCACTATGACAATCTGAAAGTATCGCGTAATGCGCCGCCAGAAGTGATTCGTGCCGCCTTCAAGACCCTGAGCCAGAAATTTCATCCTGACCGGCATGGTGGCGATGCGCGCTCGACGCAGACCTTTCAGCTGATCACGGCGGCTTACGAGGTATTGTCTGATCCGCAGCGGCGCCGTCAGCATGATGAATGGATAGCCCGCACCGAGCGCAAGATGCAGCGCGAGGCGGTCACCGCTGCCGAAGCGCAGTCCCAACGGCCCTGGAATGGAAGGGAGCGCCGGCGCAAGCCCTGGCCGGAGATACGGACGACTGGCGCCGCAGCGGCCATCACTACTGCGGGACGGCTCCGTGTGCCCGCGCGTGCACTGGCGCTGTGGATAGCGACGATACTGGTCACCGTAATGCTGCTGACGCTGGCGCCTAGCTGAAGCGGCATCGAATCATCCGGCGTCAGTTATAGTACGGGGCACGTGCAAAAACAGCCGGCGACACCGCGTCGGCGAGGAAGACTGGCGTGACCCAGCAGACCGAGGAGACCATCGTCAGGAACGCGCTCTTGCGCATGCGCCTGATCGATGCCGATGAATTCCCCCCGATTACTCCGCTTGCCGGTGGCGTATCCTCACTGATTGCCCGCGTGGACACCCGACGCGGCCCGCTGTGCGTGAAGCAGGCGCTCCCCGAGCTGAAGGTGGCAACGCACTGGAGCGCACCCCTCGAGCGCAGTCACGCCGAGATCGATTGGATAAGGCAGGTTGGTGAATGGCTGCCGGGCGCGGTGCCCGCGATACTCGGTGAGGACCGCGAATTGCATGCGTTCGCCATGAGCTGGCTTGAGCCTGCGCTGCATCCGGTATGGAAGCTGCAGCTGCGCGACGGCATCGCCCATCCGGCCTTCGCCGCGGAGGTGGCAAGTCAGCTGGCGGCCGTTCATACGGGCAGCGCTGATGATGATGTGCTTGCGAAGACCTTCGCGAATGATGAGAATTTTTTTCAGTTAAGGTTGGATCCGTATTTTGGCGAGGCAGCTCGCGTGCACGGCGACTGCGCGCCCATGCTCCGGCAGCTGATGGAGGACACCGCAAATAACCAGCGCGCGCTGGTACATGGCGATATCAGTCCGAAAAATTTGCTGGCGGGTCCCAAGGGCCCGGTGTTCCTTGATGCCGAGTGCGCATGGTATGGCGAGCCCGCCTTTGATGTTGCTTTCTGCTTGTGCCATCTGCTGGCCAAGTGCTTGTGGCGGCCCGAGTCAACAGCCGATTTTCTGGCTTGTTTCGACGCGTTTGCTGATGCGTATCTGGCCGGCGTGCGCTGGGAAGACACTGCTGCACTGGAAGCGCGGGTCGCACGACTGCTCGCCGCGATTCTGCTCGCTCGAGTCGATGGCAAGTCACCTCTTGAATATCTGGACGAACGCGGCAAAGACGTGCAGCGACAGTTTGCGCTGGCGCGTGTACGCGCACCGGTCAGTCGTCTGGCGGCAATCCGCAATGACTGGCAAATCACACTCGAACATTCACTTTCATCAAAATCCTCATGAGTACTCAACTCTGCAAGCTGCATGCGCGCCGCATCTGGGATTCGCGTGGTCGTCCTACCGTTGAAGTCGATGTGATGCTTGACGATGGAACGCTGGGCCGTGGCGTTGCTCCCGCTGGCGCATCGACCGGCACCCATGAGGCCGTCGAGCTGCGTGATGGGGGCAGCGAGCAGGGGGGCTATGGTGTAGCAAAGGCTGTTGCCAATGTAAACCGGGAGATCGCAGCGGCGCTGACCGGGAAAGATGCAATGGACCAGCGTGCGATCGATGATGCACTGATCGCTTTAGATGGCACTCCCAATAAATCTCGGCTGGGCGGCAACGCACTCATCGCCACGTCGATGGCGGTGCTGCAGGCGGCGGCCAATGCGCGGCGCCTGCCTTTGTGGAAGCATCTCGCTGGCGATGCACAGGTCATGCTGCCGTTGCCCGAGATACAGATCTTTGGCGGTGGCGCGCATGCAGGACGCCGTATCGATATCCAAGATCTGCTGGTGATGCCGGTCGGCGCGCACAGCATGGATGAAGCGCTGGCGATGGTAGCGAATGTCTATCGTGCCGCAGGCGAGCTGATGGCCGACAACGGACGTCGCGCAGGCGTTGCAGATGAGGGCGGCTGGTGGCCCGATTTTTCCAGTAATGAAGAAGCGCTGCAGATGCTCACGCGCTCGATCGAGACAGCGGGCTACCGGAATGGCGAGGTGATGATCTCGCTCGACATTGCGGCTTCTGAATTCGGCAGCGGCGGCATATACCGACCCGGGCTTGAGGGCAGAGCATATCAGCGTGAGGAATGGATCGCAGTGCTGCTCGACTGGGTGGCGAAATATCCTATTCTCTCCATTGAAGATCCGGTGGCAGAGGACGACACCGAAGGCATGATCACCTTCACGCAAGCCGCTGGTGCGAAGGTGCAAGTGATCGGTGATGATTATCTGGTGACTAACGCTGCGCGTGTGCGGGAGGCTTCCGCAAACAAAGCCTGCAATGCAGTGCTGATCAAGCCGAATCAGGCAGGTACAATCAGCGAGACATTGGATGCTCTGCAGGCAGCCAAGGCCTGCGGTCTTTCAACCATCGTCTCTGCGCGCTCGGGCGAATCGGAAGATGTGATGATCTCGCACCTGTCCGTTGGATGGCATGCAGGTCAGCTGAAGGTCGGTTCATTTGCCCGTAGCGAGCGCATGGCAAAGTGGAATGAGCTGCTGCGGATTGAAGAATCACTAGGTGGCGCGGCTCAGTATGCGGGGCGGGGCGCCCTGCCGGTGTAGGCCGCACGGTCGCAGACGTTGCGCTCTCGGCTTGCGCAGAAACGATGACTAAAAGGCTGTTGTATCTGCCATGGTCATTCAAGCGAAGGCCGGAATCCAGAGTCTTTCAAACGGCAAGAATATTCAAATCACCTGGAATCCACCGGACTGCACATTCTCATCCAGTGGATACACAGGCCGTCGAATATTCTTGAAGGGGAACAGCGCATAGTTGGAGCTGGTCGGTCCGCCCTGATCAGCATCGCACTCCACCAACGCCTTGGCCATCGCGCCAAACACGGGGCGCGCATACATCCGTGACTTCAGCAGCAGGTAGTCATAGCGTGCGGGATCCAGCCCCACGCAGTCGAAGATGCCGATGTCATAAGGCTCCATCCGGCGCTCGCTGATGACGATCAGCGCATCGATGGTATCGAATAGCACGGTGCGTCCCATGCTGACTCTCGCGCCCGTATAGATGGGGCCCCTGACCGTGAATTCGCCATCGCTTTTTGCACGTACTACACCGATCAGGCGCACCGGTTTTTTCGTGATGCCCTGCTGAGCGAGCGGTATGTGATTGCCGATATCGGCGCCGACCACATCGGTTGGCCGCATTTTCCATAGCCGCTGCACTGCCTGTGGATCACAGATCGGGCCGACGATGATGGGTGTCAGGTGCGCCTTGAGCGCTGCCTGCAGCACATCCATCGTGTCGCAGGTGCCGCCGGACATCACGTTGTCGCTGTGATCGAGCAAGAGCACGGGGCCCTTGCCGGGCTCGGCCTGCAAGGCCTTCGCTCTCGCGATCGATTCGTTCAGCGGTTCGCTGCGATAGACGAAGCCATCGCGCTCGCGCCAGATCTGCTGCGCAATGTCGTTCGCCACATCGTCTGCCAGTGTCTTGTCATTGTCGGTGACCACGATCACTGACATGCCTGCATGTTCGAAGTCGGCCAGTGAGAATCCGGCCATGACGGAGACAGCCAGTACGCCAGGCTCCTTCTCTGCTCGACGCGCAGCGTCCACCGCATGCTTCATCGCGCCTTCATGTGTATTGCTGCGCAGGGTGTGCGAGAGTAACGGCAGCTGCTTGAAGCGCGTGATCGGGCGCGTCTTGCCAGCAAGCCAGTCCATCATCAAGCGTCCGGCATGCTCGCCCGTCTCGGCCATATCAATATGTGGATAGGTCTTGAAGCTGACGATGATGTCGGCGTTCTCGACCATCGCGGGTGTTACATTGCCGTGCAGGTCGAGCGCGACGGCGATCGGTATGTCGGGCGCGATCGCGCGTATAGCTTTGAGCAATTCGCCTTCGCCATCAGCAGCATTTTCTGCAACGAGTGCGCCATGCAGGTCGAGCAGAATCGCATCGGGTTCCTCTCGCACGCCCTCAAGGAGCGTGTCGACCAGATGAGTATAAGCGTCGGCGTCGACGGTGCCGCTGGGATTGGCCGTTGCGGAAACGGGCGTGATCAGCGTTGCATTGGGCTGGGCTTCAGCGATGCGAATAAAGGCACCCATCGCAGTGCGTGCGTTACGCTGCTCATTCAGCGCATCGTCACCATAGGTTGGCTCGAAATCCGCGAGCGCCGTGGCGACCGGCGAAAAGGTATTGGTCTCGTGATTGAAGCGGGCAATCAGGAATTTCATCGGCGAGTGCTTATGCAGTGCAGCGCGGACCATCCGCGCTACTCAAGCGCTCGGCAGCACTGCCCTTATACCGGCTGGCGCAGCGAGCGCTTCATTATTTTACCGTTCGCGTTTCTGGGCAGGGGTTTGTCGGTGAAGTGCACCTGTTCGGGAACTTTGTAATCTGCAAGGCGTGCTGCACAGTGGGAGCGCACGGCCTCCGTATCAATCGTTGTTGCAGGCGCGTTTGGTGCATACAGATAAGCATGCACGCGTTCACCCAGCACGGGGCAGGGGTGGCCGACCACCGCCGCCTCGACCACTCCTGGCAAGGCCATCAACGCATTCTCTACTTCGACCGAATAAATCTTGAAGCCGCCGCGATTGATCATGTCCTTGATGCGATCGAAGATGCGCACCAGTCCTTGCTCATCCTTTGAGCCCAGATCACCGGAACGCCAGCAGCCCTCGGCAAAACCTCTCGCCGTCGCCTCGGGATTGTCCCAGTAACCGGGCACGACCATGGCGCCACCGATCCAGAGCTCACCCGATTCACCAGGCGCGACTTCGTTACCCTCATCGGTCATCACGCGGATTGTTGCGCAGGGCAGGGTAATGCCGACACTATCGTTATGTATCGCCGACAGACCCAGTGGCATCACCGTCGCTGGCGAGGTCGTCTCGGTCGAGCCATAGCAATTGACCAGCGTCAGGCCCGGCACTGCGGTGGCCAGCGCTTGTACGGTTGGTACCGGCATCGGTGCACCGCCAAAGCCGCCGACACGCCACGTAGACAGATCGAGCTGGGTGAAGCTTTCTTGCATCAGGCACAGCTGATACATCGCCGGCACCATCAGCGAGAAGCTGATGCGCTCTCTCGCGATCAGCGGCACAAAGTCCGCCGCTTTGAATTCCGCAATAATGATCAACGTACCCTTGACATGCACCATCTCGGCAATCAGCGCGATCAGACCGGTCACATGGCTGGCCGGTACTGCGAGCGCGCCGCGGTCGTCCTTGCCGAGCTTCATCGCCACCTCATAGTGAATCACCGAGTGCGCGATGTTCAGGTGCGTGAGCATGGCGCCCTTGGGATTGCCGGTCGTGCCTGAGGTGTACAGGATGCAGGCGCAGTCTTCTTCGTCGACCTTCGCAACGGTGATCTCGGCGCCCTCGAGCGCGGACAGTGCTTCGCCATGACTGACAGCAGCGCCGGTGCAGACGCGTACGCGCACGCCGGGTGAGGTGGCCGCATCGGGAATGCGATCGGCCAGGTTTTCATCGAACACGATACCGACCGCACCGCACTGGTTGACGATGTACGCCAGCCCCGGCCCTTGCTCGCGAGTGCCAACGGGTACCGAGATTGCGCCCAGCTTCTGCAATGCGAACAGCACGAACACAAACTCCGGGCGGTTCGAGATAAACATCACCACACGTTCGCCCTGTCGGATCCCTCGCGCCGCGAGGCCGCGCGCGATGCGATCCACTTCAGCTGCTGCTTGCGCGTATGTCCAGCCCTGGCCGTTGAAGCTGAGTGCTTCATGATCTGGGCGCTGCCTTGCTGCGTCTTCCCACATCGCATAGAACGAAGGTGGTCGCTTCACAAAGCAGGGGAACTGCCTGCCGTTGAAATGCGTTTCAATACGCATCTCGGGCAAGGTCACATGGTCTTTCCAGGCAATCATGGTGGGTGATAGATGACGACTATTGTTGTGATGGGACGTTCGCACCACGCTCGATCACGACCTCGGCATCCAGCAGGTTCTTCGAGTGGTTCAGCTCGGATTGCGCGATCAGCACCGAGATCGAGCCGCCATGCAAACCGGAGATCACTTCGGAGAGCCGCGCCGACAAGGCCGGTGCGACACCCTCGAAGGGTTCATCGAGTAGCAACAGCTTTTGTCCTATGGTCAGTGCACGGGCGAGTGCTACCAGCTTCTGCTGACCGCCCGAGAGTAGTAGCGCGCGGCGGTCGCGCATTTCTTTCAGTTCAGGTAGCACGTGATACACGAATTCCAGTCTCGGTGCAGTGTCGGCGATTTTCATCGCCCACAATGGAACGAGGATGTTCTCTTCCACGGTCAGCTCGGGCACGAGGCCGCGATCTTCGGGCATGTAGCCAATACCCAGCGCAGCGCGCGCATGACGCGGGAGTGTGGCAAGGTCTTGTCCTTCAAAGCGGATACTGCCGGATGAGAGTGGCAGATGGCCCATGATGGAGCGAAGGGTGGTGGATTTGCCGGCACCGTTGCGGCCGATCAGGCCGACCATGCTGCCTGCGCTCATCTGAAGCGATAGTCCGCGCAGCACCTGCACTGACTGGATGGAGACGTCGATGTTTTCGATCTTAAGCATGTTCTTTCCTGTCCGCGAGAGTGCCGGTCACATAGCGCTGCACATCGGCAGAGGCCAGCGCGACATCAGGCGTGTCATCAGCGATCACCCGGCCACTGTAGAAAGCAATCACACGATCAGCGTATCGGCCGACGATATCCATATCGTGCTCAACGAACAGCACGGTCACGGCTTCCTGTGACAGCGCGCGCATCACGGTGTCCATCATCGGGAATTTTTCATCGGTCGACACACCGGAGGTTGGCTCATCGAGCAGCAGTACTTTAGGTTGACGGGTTAACGCCATCGCGATATCGAGCAGCTTGCGCACGCCGCCAGGTAACTCCCCCACCGTACGGTGCGTGTGCGCGGACAGCTCGAACCGTTCCAGTAGTTCCGCCGCACGTTCCTGCGCCGCCGGATTACGCGCCGGTTTCAGGAACGACAGACCGCCGGCCTGCGAAGCAATCGCGACCAGCATGTTGTCGAACACGGTCATTTCCTTGAACAGCTGCGGAATCTGGAATGAGCGCGCGACACCCATGCGGGCAATGCTGCGCGGCTCCAGTCCGGCGATGTTCTCGCCATGCAGCAGGATCTGTCCCTCGTCCGGCTTGATATAGCCGGTGATCATGTTCACGAACGTGGTCTTGCCTGCGCCATTGCTGCCGATCAGGCTGACCTTTTGTCCGGTTGGAACATCGATATTGATGTCGGAGGCGGCAACAACGGCGCCGAAGCGCTTTTGTATGCCGCGTGCCGAGATAGCGTAATCGTTGGTACTCATGCCTGTTCTCCCTTGCGACGCTTGGTTTCCCACAGCGAGCCGATGCCGCGCGGAAGGAACCGGATCACGGCCAGCAAGAAGAGGCCGAGTGACAGCTGCCAGCTGTTGGGAAAATAAGCGCTAGAGAAAGAGCGCACAATCTCCAGCACCGTTGATGCAATGAAGGCTGCCAGCACACTGTGATGGCCGGCGAGAATCGACACGAACACAAAATCACCCGAGGTGGTCCAGAAGCTGAACTCGGGCTCGACATGACCAAGCGCCATTACCGCGAGCGCGCCGCCCATGCCGCCGGTGAATGCAGCGATCAGGTAGTTGGCAGCGATCAGGTTCTGCACCGAGCTGCCCAGATATTCGACGCGGATCTCGTTGTCGCGCGAGGCCAGTGCTACCAGTCCACGAGTGGAGTCAAAGTAGATGCGCATGCCGATGCCAACGATACCCGCGAGCGTGACAGTCACCGCAAAGCTGGCATAGCTGCTCCAGCTGTCCGCAGGACGCAGGCCGAACACGGTGGCCCGGCCCATGTTGAAACCGTCCGAGCCGCCGAGCGTCTGCGACTTGACCAGCAAGCCATACAGCACCATGGACAGTGCCAGTGACAGCATCGCAAAAAAGATGCCGCGATAACGGGCGATCAGGAACGCAAAGGGCAGGGCGACGAGGAAGGCGAGCAAGCCGCCGCCGACCGCCAGCACGATGGCATCGGTGATGCCGAGATTACCGAACGAGAGTGCCGCGGTGTAGCCGCCCACAGCGAATACCAGACCCTGACCGAAGGACACGACGCCCGTGCGCATCAGCGAGACGATACCCAGCGATACCAAACCATTGGCTGCGGACATCGTGATCAGGAAGGTCAGCCATTTCGGCATCGCGGTGCCAGCGATGAGCAGCAAAGCGATGATGATCACGCCTGCCACCACCGAGCGCTGGGGAGAGGAAGAAGAGGTCATGGGGTTCATCTCAGATCTTCCTCGCCTGTATGCGCTGGAACAGACCTTCGGGCCGGAACATCAGCACGACAGCCATCACCACGTAAATCGAGAACAGTTCGGCAACGGGCCAGATGTGCACGGCGGCAGAGCGGGCGACGCCGACAATCAACGCGCCGATCGCGGCGCCCGGAATGCTGCCAAGGCCGCCGATGATCACCACTGCGAACGACACAATCACGACAGCGACCGAGACGCCCGGCTGCACCGAGATCATCGGCGCGGTCAGCGCACCCCCCAGCGATGCAAGGAAAATACCGGTCGCAAACGCCAGCGTGTAGATGCGCGAGACATTGATGCCCATGCTGGAAGCGACTTCTTCGCTGTGGATCACGGCCAGCACGATCTTGCCGATGCGGGTGCGGTTCAAGCCCCACCAGACGACATAGCCGACGACAGCGGCCACCAGTACCAGCATGAAGTCATAGCCAACATAGGATTGCGGTCCTACATCGATCGTTCCGAATAACATGTAGGGTTCGGACACGTACAGCGGGTTGACGCCCCAGATCAGTTTGGTGGCGTCTTCCATGATCAGAAAGAGTGCGAAGGTGACCAGCACCAGAAGCACTTCATCGCGTCCATAGAACACGCGCAAGAGTCCGCGCTCGCACAGCGGCGCGACCAGCGCAGCAACTGACACCGCTGCGAGCAGCATCGCCACCAGCGACAGCTCCGGCGCGAGCTTCATGCTGGCGAACCAGCCCACCAGCGTGGCAGCAGCATACGCACCGAGTGCATAAAAACTGCCATGCGCGACGTTCAGGATTTTCAGCACGCCAAAGACCAAAGTCAGGCCCAGTGCAACGATGAACAGCCAAGACGCATAGGTCAGGCCATCGATCAGGATGGTAAAGATGAGATTCATGGGAGACTTTTTCTAATACGTATGATGGGTGTTTCGCATCGCGTCTGACGCTCGCGCTCTTGGCGGCGTGTCGTCCTCGGTGTTGCGGAGGAGGTTCTGCAAAGGAGGCTGGCGCTCCGGGGCCAGCCTCCTCGCAGATCAGGCTTCAGCGTTGAGCTGAAACTTTATTTCACGGTCAGTCACATTTCGCGCCGGGGAAGCCGGCCTTCATCCAGTCTTCTGCCTTGGTGTTCGCCGGTGGGTTCACGCACTCCGCCGAGAAGCGTTGGATGTCTTCGATCATGACCATCTTCTTGGCGGCATCCCACTTGGTCTTGCCAATCGCAGTCGGCTGAATCGCCTGCTGGCCATTGGCGAGCGCCATCTTGACCTTGCCGGCCGGCGCATCCCATTCCGAGCCACGCAGCGCTGCTGCGATCTGCTCATTGCTGGGCTTCTTGCCGCCGTTGGCTGCCATTGCTTTTTCAACGGCCAGCTTCACGCCGAGCAGTGCCTGCGCCATACGGTACGGAGCCTGTACTGGATAGACGCCCCACTGGTTCTGGTACGCAGCCCACCACCAGTCATTCAGCGGAGACTTAGGTGCGAGCAGACCATTAGCGCCGCGAGCGCCGAGGATGGTGCCATCAGGCATTTTGTCACCCAGTGGTACGAGCACATGGTCAGCAGCGGTCAGCACGACCTGAGTTTTCTTGAACAGTCCGCGCGGGCCGGCCTGCAGCACAAAGGCTTGCAGATCGCCGCCCCACAGGCTGGAGTGCAGCACATCCGCAGGCTGCGACATCAGCTGCGAGATCTCGGTGCCGTACTGACCGGCGCCGAACTTTGGACGCTGATCTGCCTGAGGCTTCGCGCCGGGGTAGAGATTGTTCATCGACAGCAGGAAGTCCTTGATCGAATCATGGCCCCATGCATAGTCCTGGTTGATCAGGTTGATGGTGTTGACTTTGTAGCCTTTGCCTTTGAGGTAGCGCGCGGCGGCGACGTTGTCCATCGCACCGTGCGATGCTGTGCGGAACACGTATTTGTAGCTGGCTTCTTCAAAGATACGGGGCGAGCCGCAATCGTACAGGACGAGGAGGCGCTTCATTTCCTCAGCAACCGGCGAGACTGCGAGGCAGTCGCCTGAGCTCACATAGCCGATCACCATGTCCACGCCCTCGCGGTCGTACAGATTGCGCAGCTCGGTGACTTGCTTGGTCGCACCGCCGTTCTCATCGACATACACCGGTACGATGTTGAGGCCGCCAAAGCCCTTCTTGTTGTACGGAGCCGGCGCTTTGCCGGTATTGAACGCTTCGATCAGCGTCTTGGCGCCATTGACCGCAGGCACACCGAAGCTATCTGCTGCCTGACCCGACAGGAAGCTGACGATACCGATCTTGAAATCTTCTGCAGCGGCCTCGCCGGCGATGCCAAGCGCGAGCAGGCTGGCAGCGGACAGCGTCGTCAGTGTCTTCCACGCCGGTCGGCGTGCGGGGGTATGCTTCATGGTCTCCTCCTGTTGGTTGTCATTGTGTGGGGAAGTAACGAGAGGTGGCAGCGCTGTCTTGTCAGCCAGCGATCCTGAGGGAATTCATGCGCAAGCAAGTCCTGCCAGGTTGCAATATTTCGTTCTGATACCGGATCATCCAATTTGTCAGATTGTCCAGTCAACCGATATCGATGTTGCGTTGCCATACAAAAAATCGCGCGCTGCGGTCGTTTCGCTAAACGCAAAGGCACGCTTATCGGAAGATGAAGCTCGCGTGCTTGATAGGCCGCTGCAAATCTTGGATCTCCCCGGAGTTCGGCGCGGTTCGTTGCAAACTGCGGGAAGGTACCGCGCAATTTCAGCGCATGCTGACTGTCAGGGTTCATGTGGCCACTGCGGAGCATGGATATTGCGCCGCAAAATACTCCTCACCGGCGGGAAAACCGGTCAGATGAAAACGCTCATTCGCTGGGGCTGGCAGAGGCTTCAGGCGGGGCGGGCTGATTGGTGGGGATCAGCCGAAGTGTGCTTGCGTCCGAAGGTACCTTGACCTTCAGTCCTTGCATGAACAGATCCATTCTGGCGAGGTCAGACGAGCGCACCGTGTAAGGCGGCTTGCCAGAAAATGCCTGTCCCACCATCGGCTTGAGGCTGAGCAGAGTGCTCTTGCCGCTGCTATCGACCACGCACAGCGAGCCGCCTTTCGGGCTGACTACGAAAAGGCGCGAGTCATTCTTGCGCTGGTAAGCAGGCGACCAGCTTTTCACGTCGCCACTGATGCGCGAGGAGCAATCCTCACCGTCATTGGCGGCGACTTTCACGGGCTCAGCTGTGGATGACTCGGGCTTGAGCGCGAGATCAGGCTTGGCCGGTGTCTCGGGCTTGGTGTCTGCGGAGGCTTTGACGGCGGCCTCCGGTTTTGCCGCGGCCTCGGCTTTCTTGCCGCTCTCTCGTGTTGTGGGCGCGGCGCGAGACGGGGTCATTTCAGGCTCGGGTTCTCGGAGCTCGCTCACGGTGTCTCTCGGCGTGTCATCGGGCGTGCCGCGCAGTTTGGCATACACCGCCAGCAAGATGCACAGCGCAATTGCCCCCAAAGTCATCAGTCTGCGCAACTCGGCGTTGCGCTCGACGGCGGCTAGTCTGAGGTCGCTGGGCTCGGGCATCTGCGCAGCTGACATCATGCCCGCCGGCGCGTCCTCGGGCGCGGGAATCGTTTGATAGGCTCCCGCCCCAGAGACAACCTCGTCATAGGGAATCTCTAGCGCGGTGGTGTACTTGCGAACCGCAAGCAGTTTGTGAGCCGGGGTGTAGAAAGGGCGGTTGCCGCCATCTTCGATGCACTGAACCTGCTCGCGAGAGAGCGTCACCTCCGCAGCCATCTCAGCCACGGACAAGCCGCGCGCCTCACGCGCTGCTTTCAGGCGAGCCCCATCAATGAGGATACTGTCGAGATCGATCTCGGTCGTCATGGTCGGGATGGCAACTTCCAGGTGCTGGTTCAGGGAGAAATAAGCGAATTTCCCAAAGATAACACTTTGGGATAACGAAACGGTAATTTTCCCTGTCTGACTCAGCCGTCTTTATTTGAAGAATCTCTCCAGGCTGGCCAGCGGCACGCCGTAGCCTCGGGCCAGTCGGACCATGGTTCGAAAGCCGGGCTCACCATAGGAGCCACTTTCAATCTTGGAAACGGTGGGCAGCGATACCCCGCTGGCTGGGTGGCCATCCGATTGGCTGGCGCGGCAGACATCGATCTTGCTCATGTGTCTGGCAAGACGTACGGCGGCCAGATATTCGTGGCACTCGGCGAAGTTCTCGGGAGAGATATCCGCTAGCCACTTACGGGAGATTTCTGCCAGCGATCCGCCCGAGTCCCGGGAAGGCGTCGTTGTTTTGGCAGGGTGGGCAAGCGACAGGTGAGCACTTTCCTGCATGTGAGAGTCTCCAATTTTTTTATCTCCTCAGCGATACGCTGACAGGCTGCGCGCAGGCTAAAGCAAAATTTCTTCGCGGAAAATAGACCCGGGGGGCAAGTTCCTCGGCCAAGCGCAAGAACCTGGGGAAGTCATTTCTGGTTGCTAACGAGACATCGCTTAACCAAAACCATCAACAGTTCGGTGAGCTGAACTATGACAAGTCATTGATTTTGCAAAGTAACGCATGGCAGGGCTGCACCGACTGGACATAACCCCCGGGTTTGTTCAGCGTCTCTCTCGCCGATCACTCAGTGTCGAGTGACCTCGGCGTCGGGTCGCGACATGCGGTCGATTACCCCGCTTTGTCGATGATGCGTGCGAGTTCGATAACATTGCTTACGCCCAGCTTGCGCATCATGTGCATTCGATGAAGCTTCACCGTCCGCACCGCGATGCCCAGACTCCCCGCGATATCGCGGTTGAGCATGCCCTTGGAGACCATGCGGGCGATCTGCGATTCCCGCTCGGACAGGCTGGCCAGACGGCTGCTGTTGTCCTTGTCTTCTCTCAGGTGCGCCTGCTGGTTGAGGCTTTTCTGCAAGGCCTCGCTCACCGCAGCCAGCAAGGCCTCCTCTTCAAATGGTTTGATCAGGAAATCGATCGCGCCATTCTTCAGTGCTTGAACGGCTTCATGCGCGCCGCTGCCACCACTCATGAACACCAGCGGCGTTTTGTCGCTCAGCGCATTCAGTCTGTTCTGCAGATCCAGTCCGGTGTGCTCTGGCATCTTAACGTCGAGCAGAATGCAGCGAGGACCCGGGAAGCTGGGCTCGTTTTGCTGCAAGACGTCAACGTAGTGCATCGCAGACGCATAAGTCTCTGTAGCGTAGCCTTCGAGATCCAGTAGTGTTTTGACGGCCTCTCGTATTGCATCATCATCATCGATTATCGCGACGCAGCCGCGCGCATGCCTTGCGGCTTCGCGTTCATCGTGAATTGTGACGACAGGGCGATAGGTTCTGTTGATCAAGGTGTGTCCCGGACCCGGATGCGGGAAGATGTGTCGCGCTTTATCGTTATTGTTTGGACAACTGCGCGGATCGCTTCGATGAGCGGCGGCAGCGCGGCTCATCAAGGCTGCAGAATGTGATGTCCAACGAAAATTATAAGCGCTCGCATCCGCCTCAGGCTTGCCCCTCAGGGCAGGCATGGTGGGCCGGGAGAGAGCCATCCCCCAGCGTCTCCCGTGCCTATGATGATGATCGGTCGCTACCGAACCACTCGACGCGAGGCAACCCCGCAGCCGAGAGGATGCGAGAGCCGCTGCCGCTCATTCCTGCTTACCGAAAACCAGAGGATATTGCGCGGGGAAGGCGTGGGATGAGGCACACTTACCACGTGATTTTCTTTGTGTAGTTGGGCGCAAAGACGCCGGTACAAGACGGTTCACGCTGTTGCGAATGTCCATCAACTGCTCTGAGCGAGCGAGTCGAACCAAGCTATAAAAAGTTTCTCTCAGCAGATACTGCTCGCGAACACTGCCCTGATTGGCTGTTGCCGCTGTCAGAAATTCCTGCATCAATTCGTCGGACACCATCGCGTTTGTCATCAGAGCTCTCTTCATGTCAGTGCGCAAGTTAATCATCAGAAAGGGCAGTCTAGCCGTTCTCTCAGTGAATACCAGAGCCTACCGGTTGAGACAAATCAAGGCTCCGATATCGTTTGAGATTTCGTAAAAAGCTGTGACTGATACGCCATAGTCATCTGGTAATTCGGTGATCGAAACATAGAAAACCAGTCGGCCGCGCTTCCTTGTCAAAGATCAAATGCTGTTTCATTTAACCCTCACACAATTGAGTTCTAGCCATTCAGAGCGGGCGGTTGTTTGTTGTGGCGGCGATTGCGTCTAACCGAAGCTTGGTTGGCGGGCTAGCTCGCCACAAAACGGGAATGTATTCGGCGTTCCCAGACTCACCCCAAATTCGTACAACACCATTGCCGTACCGAGGACAACATGAATAGCCTGAACCAGCAGCAAACGACTCAGCTGATTAACGTGCTATCAGACCGCGAGCGCGCACTGCGCGAAGACATACGTCGCGAGATGAACCTGCAGGACGATTACGTGCAGCTGGCGAGCGAGGCGCCTGATCCGGGCGATCTGTCATTTGCGAACCTGTCGATCGATCTGGGTAATGCGGCGGTCACGCGCGACATCCATGAACTGCGGGCGATCGAGCTGGCTCGAAAAAAAATGAGCAGCGGTACCTACGGCACCTGCGTTTCCTGCGGCTATGACATTCCTTTTGAACGGTTGCAGGCCATACCCACTGCCGAGCGTTGCGCGCCTTGCCAGCAAAACTTTGAGCGTACACATCATCAGGATGGCATGAGGGGCGCCAGCATGTAATTCGCTCAGCCAGGGCTAGGCCGCAGCGGATTTTTTGCAGGCCTCCTACAATCTCGGTTTGCCCGTTATCACGGGTCGAACGGAGATGATCCATGGCAGTCGGTCGAGTTCCTTTATTGATGCAGGCGCTACGCATGACCCGCCGCGACTGGCGCGCGGGAGAGCTGCGCTTTCTGCTGGCAGCACTGGCGGTGGCGGTGGCGGCGCTATCGGCTGTGGGTTTTTTCGTCGATCGCATGAACGCTGCGCTCACCCGCGACGCCGCGCAGCTGCTAGGTGCGGACCTTCTGGTGCGTAGCGATTATCCGCTGCGCGCCGACTGGCGCGAAGAGGCAAGGCGCCGAGGACTGGTCATGGCCGACACAGTCAACTTTCCCAGCATGGCAACGACCGGTGTCGGCGACAGCGCCGACACACGATTGGTGGCTGTCAAAGCAGTCTCTGAAAACTATCCCCTACGTGGCTCGGTCACCGTCAGAAACGCGCACTCCACCGAGCCGCGTGCAAACGGCCCTGCGAGCGGCAGCGTCTGGGTCGACACACCGTTCCTGACGACGCGCCATGTCCGCATCGGAGACCGCGTGCAACTGGGCGAACGCGAATTCACTATTGCCGGCGAAATTCTGCTCGAGCAGGATCGCGGCGCGGGTTTCATGAATTTTGCGCCACGCGTGATGCTGTCGCTGGATGATCTTTCCTCCACCGGACTGGCGCAGAATGGTTCCCGCATCACGTATCGATTGCAGCTGGCCGGAGATACGCGTGCCGTGAGCGACTTCCAGCGCTGGCTGGATGAGCAGATCAGACAACACGCTGTGCGAGGTGTGCAACTTGAATCACTGGAGTCAGGCCGGCCCGAGATGCGCACCACGCTGGAGCGCGCGCGCCAGTTTCTTGCACTGGTCAGCTTGCTGACTGCGATGCTGGCGGCGCTGGCCGTAGCGATGGCGGCGCGTCGGTTCATGCAGCGTCATCTCGATGCTTGCGCGATGCTGCGCTGTCTAGGCATGACAGAGAACGAGGTCACGCTGCTCTACCTGCTGGAGTTTCTGCTGATCGGTATCGCGGGCAGCGCAGCGGGCGTGCTGCTCGGCTTCGGTGCGCATGTGTTGCTCTTGCAGTGGCTGGGATCCCTGATGACCACGCAGCTGCCGCCACCGTCTGCGTTGCCTGCGCTGCAGGGCATGGCGACCGGATTATTGCTGCTACTAGGTTTTGCTTTGCCGCCGGTTCTTCAGCTCAGGAGCGTGCCGCATAACCGCGTGATACGTCGCGAGCAGCAGGCGCCGCAGGCATTCACTGTGGCGGGTTACGCGCTCGCGGTGTCTTGTTTCGTGGCCTTGCTGCTCTGGCAGGCGCGCGACATCAAACTAGGTCTGCTGACTTCCGGTGGTTTCATCCTCGGGCTGCTGGTCTCGACGGCCGTGGCCTGGCTGCTGCTAGCTGCGATGCAAAAAGTGCGTTTCCCCTTGCACTGGCCTGCTTGGCGCTTCGCGCAGACCTCCCTCCGGCGCAGGCCATCGGCCAGCGCGCTGCAAATCGTGTCGCTCGCGCTGGGCCTGATGGCGCTGCTGCTGCTCACGCTAGTACGCGAGGATTTGCTCTCGGCATGGCGTCAGTCGTCGCCACCGGATGCGCCGAATCATTTCATGATCAATATTCAACCAGAGCAGAAGTCGCTGATCGAATCCGAGCTAGCCTCGAACGGCATCAGCGATGCGCCGCTGTACCCGATGATACGTGGGCGCTTATTGCAAGTGGGCGGGCTCGACGTACGTCCCGAGAGCTACACCGAAGAGCGCGCACAGCGGCTGGTCGAGCGAGAGTTCAATTTGTCCACCATGCTCGACATGCCAGAAAAAAATACGGTGGTCGAGGGCCGCTGGTTCGATCCGGTGAAGGCGCGTGCCGAAGCCTCGGTCGAGCAGGGGCTGGCAAAAACCCTGGGACTGAAGCTCGGCGATCGTCTGCGCTTCGATGTCGCCGGACAGTCCGTCGATGTGACCATCACCAGCTTGCGCAAGCTGGATTGGGGATCGATGCGGGTGAATTTTTTCGTGATCCTCAGCCCGGATGTCGCCACGGTCTTGCCAAGTACCTGGATCACGGCATTTCATTTGCCGGCGTCCGCATCATCGCTGGTGAACCGCCTGGTGCGCGCCTATCCCAACCTCACCATCGTCGACGTCGGCAGCCTGGTGGCCCAGGCGCAGCAGGTAATCGATCAGGTGATCGCTGCCGTCGAGTTTCTGTTCATCTTCACACTCGCGGCGGGCGTGATGGTGCTGGCCGCCGCCATGCTGGTATCGCAGCAGGAGCGCATTCATGAGGGCGGACTGTTGCGCGCGCTAGGGGCCACGCACCGTCAACTGACACGCGCGCAATGGGTCGAGTGCCTGCTGGTCGGCGCCGGTGCAGGCGCGCTGGCGGCGACGGGCGCGTCGCTGGTGGGCTGGGTCCTCGCGCGGCAGGTGTTTGATTTTGAATGGAACGTAAGCCCCTTGCTGTGGGCAACGGGCCTGTGCGCCGGCATCGTTTGCGCTTTTGCAGGCGGCTGGTTTGGTTTGCGCGGCGTCTTGTCGCGCGCGCCCATGCAGATACTGCGCGACGCTTGATGCAGCCTCGCTCATGAGCGTCGCAGTGTAGGCATGAGGGACCTCAACCGCTAATCCCCAGCGGCCCTCTACATTCCTTGCTCGAGCAGGAAAATCCAAGTCCTGCAAGGATAGGGAGCATCATGCAGAGCCAGGATAGAGAAGGTGCGGCGCCTCGTTGCAAGCTTACTTTGAACGCAAACGCGGTGATGGCGTTTGCCTGTCTGCTGCAGTTTGCTGGCTGTACCGCGATGGCACCGGGCATACAGTTCGCCAAAGCGCCCGCCGCAGACGCCGTCGCCACGGATTATCCGCGCACCGAGATACGTACGATCACGCCCGACCTCGTTCGAAAGGAACGCGAGCTGCGTGATCAGCAGGTGGCTGAGGATATCGGCACTCTGCTGCAACCAGCACAGGCCTACCGCATCGAAGCCGGTGATATGTTGCACATCGTCGTCTGGGATCATCCCGAGCTGTCGGCTTCCATGTTGCCGGCACCGCCGATAGGCGCGGCGGCGGTGGCGGGTGTGGCAGCCAGTCCGCTACAGCCTCAGTCTGGTTTTGAAGTCGACCAGCAAGGCATGCTGGACTTTCCTTATGCCGGCAAGATCAAGGTTGCGGGCCTGACCTCGTCTGAACTTCATGAGCAGCTCAGCGCACGACTAGCCCGCTATCTGCGCAATCCCAAGCTCAGCGTGCGTGTACTGGCTTATCGCAGCAAGCGCGTGTATGTCGATGGGGAAGTCAAGCAGCCGGGCGTACAGGCAATCAATGATCTGCCGATGACACTGACCGAGGCGATCAATCGTGCCGGCGGCATGAATCCCACTGCGGACCAGAGCCGCATCATCGTTCACCGGGACGGCAAAAGTTATCCCATCAACCTGCCGCAGCTGGTTCAGCGTGGGGTGAATCCTGCATCGATCATGTTAGCCAGCGGCGATGTCGTCCGTGTGCTGTCGCGAGATGAGAGCAAGATTTTCATCTCTGGTGAAGTCACCTCGCCACGTGCGCTGCCAATGCGCAATGGCCATCTGACACTTAACGAGGCACTGGGAGAAGCGGGGGGCATCAATCCAGTCACCGGTGATGCACGACAGGTCTATGTGATTCGGCGCAGCAGCGCCAAATCGATGGTGTATCAGCTCGATGCCAATGCGCCTGGCGCGCTGGCCATGGCTGAAGGCTTCGAACTCAACCCCAAGGATGTGGTGTATGTCGCTGCCACACCGCTGACCAACTGGAATCGTACGATCAGCGCGATGATTCCCGGCGCGCTGCCCACCGCAGTGATTGCAAGCACGCCCGGTCGCTGATGTGATTCTCTCTTTGTCGAGTCGACAGGTGACAGTCGCGCACTCCCTCTGAACGCACTACAACGTAACGCCGCTATGAACACACCCCTGAGCACCTACGTTAGTCCCGCTGCCGAGCCACCACTGATTTTCGCTGACCACAGCGAGACCAATCTCAGCGATTATCTGTCGCTGCTGATGGAGCAGCGCTGGCTGATTGCCAGTGTCGCCTTGCTGGTCATGCTAGTCGGTACGTTGTATGCGTATGTCGCGACGCCTCAATACGAGACCAACTTGCTGGTACATGTGGAAGAGAAGGGGCAGCGGGAGCCAAAAAATATTCTTGGCGAAGCAGGTTCCATGATCGACTACAAGACGCCCACGGCAGCTGAGGTCGAGTTACTGCGCTCGCGCTTGGTCATTGCACGCGCTGTCGACAGACTCAGGCTATACATCGATGCGCGTCCCGAGCGTGCGCCACTGGTGGGAGGCTTGCTGGCGAGCAGCGGACTGGCTGAGTTGTTTCCCTCCTTGCGCGGTGCCTTTGGCTATGCGTGGGGCAGAGAAAGCATAGAGATCGGAGATTTCACTGTCCCCGCGACACTGGAAAACCGCACCTTCCGTTTACAGGCACTTGGCGATGGCAAGTTCCGGTTGACAGAGCCGCAGAGCGGCGTCGACACCGAAGGTCAGGTCGGTCAGTCGCTTGGCGTCAGCACACGCGCCGGTCTGGTCAGTCTGCGGGTGAACGATATGCAAGCGTGGCCCGGCGCAAGCTTTGCGCTGGAGCGACGTTCTCGGTTTGCCGCCATCGAGTCCGTACAGACTGCGCTGAGTGTGGCCGAGATAGGCAAGCAATCCGGAGTGATCTCAGCCACGCTCAAGGGGACAGACGCTGCACAGGTCTATCAGTTGATGACCGAGATCGCTCGCGAATATATGGCGCAAAACAGCGCGCGCCGCACGGAAGAGGCTGACAAGTCGCTGGCGTATCTGAACCAGCGGCTGCCAGAGCTCAAGCAGCAGCTGGAGCAGGCCGAGGCGCGTTACAACCAGTTCCGCCATGTTCATGGCACAGTGGATCTCGGCGAAGAGGGGCGACTGACGCTGCAGCGATCTTCTGCTGCGCGTACGCGCCGCGTCGAGCTGGAGCAGAGGCGCAGTGAGTTACTGTCGCGTTTCACTGCCAATCATCCGGCCGTGGTGGCGTTGGAAGAGCAATTGAAAGACATCGATCGTGAGATGCGTGAGTCGGCCAGTCAGCTCAAGCAGCTGCCTGTGCTGGAGCAGGAAATGGTGCGTCTCGCGCGCGACGTGAAGGTGAACAATGAGTTGTACTCGGCCTTGCTGTCGTCTGCTCAGCAGCTGCAGCTGATTGCCATTGGCAAGACCAGCAATGTGCGGCTGGTCGATGCGCCAGAAAAGCCAGAGCGACCGGTCGCTCCGAACCGTCCTCGCATTATTGCGGTGGCGTTATTCGTCGGCGTCTTTCTGGGTGTGATGGTCGCCTTCTTGCGGCGCTCGCTGCAAACTGCCTTGCAAGATCCTTCCGAAGTCGAACGTGCGTTCGGAGTGCCGGTCTATGCGAGCATCCCTCACAGCCGCTTGCAGCAGACGCTAGCAGCACGTACCGGCGACCCGGCCCGCTTGCCGCTGCTGGCGCGGATCGCCAGCATGGATGTGGCGATTGAGAGTTTGCGCGGATTCCGCAGTGCACTGCAGTTTTGCATGACGCAGTCGAAGAATCATCTTGTGCTGATCACCGGGCCGACTGAGGCGCTTGGCAAGTCCTTCCTGACGGTCAATCTCGCCTGCGTGATGGCCTACAGCGGCAAGCGTGTGCTGCTGATCGATGGCGATTTGCGTGACGGTCATCTGCACCGATATTTTCAGCTTGATCGTGCATTCGGCCTTGCTGATCTACTGGCCGGTGCGAAAGTTGACAACGACTTCCGCCACAGTGTCATGGAGCAGCTTGATTTCATCTCCACAGGGAATCTGCCGCCCAATCCGTCCGAGCTGTTGCTGCGTCCCGAGCTGGCGGCACTGATCGCCAGACTTGCGCCGCAATATGATCTGGTGCTGATCGACACCGCGCCGCTGCTGGCCGTAGCAGACAGCTTGATACTCGGTGCGCATGCAGGTGCGATCTTCGTCACGGTTCGCGCTGGCGTCACGCGTGCCGCCGACATTTCAGAATCGCTCAAGCGCCTGGATCGTGCCGGCCTGTCGGCGAAGGGTCTGTTGTTCAATGATTTCACGCCGCGTCCCGGGCAGTACCGTTATGGTTATGGTCAGTACGCACGACGACAAATCAGCTATAGCGCACCTGGCTCGGCCGAACCTGCGCAGGGCGCGGTGCGCGCATGAGTCAATCTCTGCCTTCTGCCACGCTCACGGCAGAACTCGACCCAGACCCTGCCGCAGAGGTACCTTCTGGCTTGCAATCCGAGTTCTTTACCGCGCCACTGCCGCATAATCTGTGGCAACTACTGGAGTCGTTGTACTCCAGCGTTTATTCATCGCGTGCGCTACTCCAGCCACATTGCGGCAGCGGGTTGTCCGAGTCCATGGCTCACGCATGGATGGAGCGCGCCGATGGGCGGGTGAGTGCGCTGCTGCTGTTTGTTTGTGAAGGGCCGAGGGTGCGTGTGCTCAACGAGGTGCTGAGTCTGCCCGACGGCGTGATGCATCGTTTCGCTGCTGCGATTTTCGCGAGCTACCGCCAGATCCATCTGGTGCAGTTTCATGCCATCGCTCTCACGGTCCAGCCGGGCCGTTCACGGTTTTGGTTCAGCGCCTTTTCGGAGGACTATGTGCTTGACCTGCCGGGGAGTCGTTCTGCGTGGCTAGACTCGCTCTCGCGACAAGCCAGAGAGAAGGTTCGTTACTACCTCAGACGCAGTTTTCGCCGCCAGCCAGCGCTGGAATTCACGGTGTCATGTGGGACGAAGATTATGACCGCCGAGGTGATGGCCGTGATCAGGCTGAATCGCCAGCGCATGGAACGCAAGGGCAAAGCCTATGCAATGAGCGACGCAGAAGAATTACAGCTGACGCAACTGATGCAGCAGGCGGGTATGCTGTTCGCGTTGCGGCTGCATGGCGAGATCTGCGCAGGGCTGTTGTGCTCCGCAACGGGTGAGGATGTGTATATGCATGTGATCGCACATCATCCTGCGCATGATGATCTGCGGCTCGGCCTGGTCTGTTGTTGTCTCACGATACAGCACGTGATCGACTTACGATGTGCGCGGTTTCATTTTCTCTGGGGACATTACGACTACAAACGGCGGCTAGGCGGCCGCTCACGGCCACTGTATCGCGTGCTGATCGCTCGCAGTTCGTGGCACTTGCTCGCGCATCCGGTCCACGGTGCGCGCTGGTGCTTGCAGATTGCGAGCGATGCAGCGCGACGCTGGCGCAGGCCAGCGATATCGCGGGAGGCCTGATGCTGATCGATATGCGAGACGTGGCGAATGGGCGTTCGCTGGTGACCACGGTATGCATCATCGGCGCCGGTGTCGCGGGCATCACGCTTGCGCGCGAACTGGAAAAACAAGGTATCGACACCTGTGTGCTGGAGAGCGGCGGACTCACGGCCGACGATGCCACACGCGATCTCGCGCGTGGCGAGGCAGTCGGTTTCGATTATCGTTTTGCGGATGGCTGTCGGGGGCGATTCTTTGGTGGCAGCAGTAATTGCTGGGGTGGCTGGTGCCGTCCGTTGGATGCCTGGGATTTTGAGCCGCGTGACTGGATACCCTTGAGCGGCTGGCCGTTTGGTCTGGAGGAGCTCGATCCCTGGTACCGGAAAGCGCACGAGGTGCTGAAGCTGGGGCCAGTGAATTTCGAGCCGCTGTTCTGGGAGCAGGCCATCGATCGCAAGGATGTACGACGGCTGCCGCTGTGTACGGGCGATGTCAGGGATACGATTTCCCAGTTCAGTCCTCCGGTACGGTTCGGACGCGAGTATCGGCATGAACTCGCCAGAGCGCGCTTTGTGCGCGTTTTTCTGCATGCGAATGTCACTCAGATCATGCCGGATCCGCTGTGCACCCGTATTGAGCAGCTTCGTGTGAGGACGCTGACCGGCCGGCAAGCGACGGTCTCGGCGCGTCTATTCGTGCTAGCTACGGGTGGAATAGAAAACGCGCGATTGCTATTGGCGTCGAATGAAATCGCTGCCGAGGGACTGGGCAATGCGAACGGACTGGTCGGGCGCTATTTCATGGATCATCCGCGTATGCTCAAGGGCAGCATCCGCTTTGAGCCTGACTGGTCACGTAACAAACTCTATGACATCAAGTACAACTACATGAACCGTGCAGTGTCAGCGCATGGCGTGAAAATCGCAGCGCAACTGGCGTTGACCCGCAAGGCCCAGGAACGAGAGCGGTTGCTGAATGCGCGGCTCTGTTTTTGCTCCGAATTTCCCGGTGAGGGCAGCGCTGGCGCACAGGCATTGTTCCGCCTGAAGCAATCGCTACTGAAGAAAGACCAGCCGGGCTGGCGGCTGTCAGACGATCTGGCGACCATGGCGCGTGATCCTCTGAATACTTTCACCTATGGCTTCACACGATTTTTTCATCCGCGCGCAATGATCAAGAAGGTCAGCTTTCAGGTGATCATTGAACCCGCTCCGGATGCGAATAGCCGTGTCACGCTGTCGACAGACAAACGCGATGTACTAGGCATGCCTCGTGTACGGGTCGACTGGCGTTTGAATGATCTCGTCAAATACACAGCAGATCGTACCCTGTCGCTCATCGCTGCCGAGTTGCATGTCGCGAAGCTGGCCCGTGTCGATGTGGGGCCATCGGTACTGTCGCACGGCTGGCCAGACACCATGGAAAAAGAAGGCACCTGGCATCACATGGGCACGACGCGCATGCACGACCATCCGCGCTACGGCGTCGTCGATCGTCATGGCAAGGTGCACGGCCTTGCGAATCTCTACATTGCCGGGAGTTCGGTATTTCCGACCGCAGGAGCAAATTTCCCGACGATTACCATCACAGCGCTCTCGCTGAGGCTGGCATCACACCTGACGATGCAGTTAAGGCAGGGGCGCCGCCCGAGAACGGCAGACGAGGCCGGGCTAGCGAAGCCTTCCGTAGCCGAACCACTGATCACCGCAGCAATGCGCCCTCCTGATCTGCCGGCCAGGTGACCAGACGCCATCGCGCGTCTGAAAGACTGTTTCATTTTCTTATGCTGTCGTCCTGACAGCATTTTTTTGCCTTTTTTCTGAAACGCCAGATCGCCACATCCACGCGAGGGTCGCGTTCGCCCATTGCCAGGCTGCCTATTTCATCCGGCAACGTTCTTTCCGGGTGAAAAATTTTTCATTTCTGTTTGGAACTCTTCTTCTAAAGCAATGCTCTGAAACAAGCATGTGCAAGTGATCTGCGTGTCACGCGATCCAGAAATTGAGAGGGAGAAATTTTTTATGTTCCAAATATCAATCAACCGCCAGCTTCTCAGGCCGATGGTGCTCACGGCGACTGCAAGTATCTCTGTACTTCTTGTTGCCTGCGGTGGTGGTTCAGGTATGGCGTCTTACGCGATCGACTCGTCCGGTAATCTGACCTCGGCCAATGCCACCACCAAGCTGGCCAATGGATCCACGCAGACCACCACGGTCAGTGCCACGCCGTCAACCACGACCGGATCGACGACGACTACCACCACGTCTACGACGACGGCGCCCACCCCCCCGACGACAGCCATCACGACGCCAACGACCACCACCACCTCACCGACCGCCACTGCGCCACCGACCGCCACTGCGCCACCGACCGCCACCACGACAGCGCTCAAGCCGTTTGGTCAGACCGGGACGTTCACGCTGACCTTTCAGGAAGAGTTTGATAGCTGGAACAGCGCGAAGTGGAATGACGCGATCTGGTATGAGACCAGCAATGCAACCAAGAATTACGCTGTCTCGAATGGTTCACTGAAGATCTGGCCGCAGCGTGACGCCAGCGGCAAATTCTTCAACCGCACCATCGATACGGATGGAAAGTACTACCAGACTTATGGGTACTTTGAGATCGATGCCAAGCTGCCCGTGGGTAAAGGCACATGGCCTGCGTTTTGGTTGTTCAATCATATTGGGGCTCGCCGGCCTGAGATCGATGTGATGGAAGCCTACGCGGGTGGCGGCCCCAATAGCGGCTGGTCGGATGCGAATCTGCACCCCACCGCGTATGCGCCGACGGTGTGGATTGATGCAGGAAAGCTCGCGGGGACCAAGACGATTCTGACCAGTGATCTGTCGGCCGCTTTCCACAAGTATGCGGTCAAATGGGAAGCTTCCAAGCAAACCTTCTACTTTGATGGCAGAGAAGTCTTCAGCTTGAATGTGGCGATGAGCGACCCGATGTACATCATGCTGGACTTGTGGTTCGGTAGCGCCAGCGGCCAGCCGGACAGCACGACGCCGACAGGCATCGGTAACTCATACGAGGTCAACTACGTGCGCGCATGGAAGCTGAGCTGATCCGTATCGATACCCTGCAACCGCCTGACAACCAGTCATTGAAAAAATAGCGACGCGATCGGCTCCGCCGGTCTTTTTCCGGGCCAGCCTTGTGCGGGCCCTTTTTCTTTTGCGCGATACCAAGGTGATCATGGAGATTTCAATCGATGATCACCCCATGCTCAGGGAGATCACTTGCGTCGTCCTGCTGTTCACAACATTGTGCGCAGCAGCGGAGGGCGAACACCAGGTCAGGCTGTCCGTGCTGCCATTGCCTGACTCCATCCATGACGGAGACACGATCAGGCTGCGTTGCGGTCAGCGCTACAGCGGCACACTGGATATGCGCGGACGCAGCGACGTCACGCTGCGTACGGAAGGTGAGTGCGGCAAGGCCACGATAACGCCCGCACAGCCTGTCCGCGGTTGGCGGCGCGAAGGTCCGGTCTGGTCAGCGTCTGCCGACGACGCGCCGCTGATGGTGCAGCTGGATGATCAATTCATGTCACTCGCTCATCATCCGAATGCACAGGATGCATGGCTGGCAGGCGAGGGCATGGCGCCGGATCGTTTGCGCGTGACGATTCCCAACCATGATCTCGTCGGCGCCACTGTGGTGTGGCGTCCCGAAGATTGGCTGATACTCAGCCAACGCGTGGCCGGCTATGAGGGCGGACAGCTGCGCATCGTCTCACTGCCTGAACCCGGTTTCGGGTTCCGCGAGCGCACGCCTTACTACCTCGAGGGCCAGCGATGGATGCTGGATGCTCCAGGCGAGTGGGTGTTTGATCGTGGCCGGCTATATCTCTGGCCACCCGATGGGCGATCGCCCGAGGGTCGGGTCTGGGCCGCGCCGCGCGCGACCGCCATTGATGCGCGCGGCACGCGCAACCTGCGCATTCAAGGAGTACGTATTTCTCTTGCGGCACGCGGCATCGACGCCAGCGACACGCAGTCGCTGACGATTGCCGACACGGAGATCGTGAATAGCTTTGACGAGGCGATACGTGTTGGCGGCGAGGGCGCACGCATCTCGCGCGTACGGGTCCTGGGAACGCGGCAGCACGGCCTGCGCGCCGAGGATGATGCGCGCAATGTGAGCGTTACTGACAGTGTGTTCGAGCGTATCGGCATGCTGGGCATGCCGCTGCGGTCCAAGGGCGCCATCGTGTTCGAGCAGGCACACGGACAGCTGATCACGCGTAACCGCATCGAGCAGTCGGCGTATCTGGGAATACGTGTGTTCCGCGATGCGGTGGTCACTGACAATGTGATCACGCGTGCCTGTCAGCGATTGAGTGATTGCGGTGGCATCTACACTTTTGCTCGCGACAGACAGCCACTGGCCAGCCGCATTGAGCGTAACCGCGTCAGCGGTCTGCGTGGCAGACTATCGCATGCGATCTATCTGGATGATTTTGCCAATGAGGTGATCATCCGTGACAACCACCTGAGCGATAATCCGGGCGGGGTCCAGTTGCACGATGCCTTCAACAATCTCATTGCGGACAATCACTTCAGCCACAGCGCGCATGAGCACCTGCTGTTCAATGAAACAGCTTCCTCGCACGCTATCACCGCCAACAGGATCATCGGTAATCGTTTCGTGCTTGCGACTGGGGTGCCAGCCTACCGACTCTGGAGCCGGCACGGAGGGGCTCATGTGCGACGTTTCGCCTCTTTTGAAAACAATTGCTATGAGGGTCCATTAGATCGCTTGGCGCAGCTTGAGGGGATAGGGTGGCTGGATGCGGCCGCATGGCAGAAGACCATGGATGAGCCTGATCACCGCTGTTCAGCGAGCGCCGCGCCGCCACAGCTGACCCGGCAGCCAAAGCAGAAATAGTGCGTTCGTCACCAGATACCGGCGCAGCAGCCGCACAGGCTCCATCGCCAGCCGGTACAGCCACTCGAGACCGGCGGATTGCCAGGCAAGTGGCGCGCGTCGCAGCGTACCCGCGTGATAATCGAATGCCGCGCCAACGCCGATCATCACGACGTTCAGCTGGCCGCGCTCATGTGCCATCCAGCGTTCCTGCTTCGGGCAGCCGAGACCAACAAAGACCAACCGTGCGCCCGAGGTCACGATCATCCGCCGAATATGTCGATGATCATCGTCGTTGAGCTCGCGAAAAGCCGGCGAGCACTGACCAGCGATTCTCAAACTGGGGAATGACGCCCTGAGACGCGTGCGAAGTTTCTCCAGCGTGGTGATAGTTCCGCCCAGCAGAAAGACCGGCAGCCCGAGACGTGCCGCTTCCTGCATCAACAACCACATCAGTTCCGGACCGCTGATGCGCGGCTGCTCTGGCCATCCTTGCTGCCGCATGATCCAAGCGACCGGCGCGCCATCCGGTGTTCGTAGATCGGCGTCGCGAAGTACTTGCGCGAATGCGGGGTCACGTCGCGCCGTCACCAGTGAGTGTACGTTACACACGCAGACCGTTCGCGATGCCTCAATACCTGAGGCGCTCGCCCAGCACACAATGCGTGATAACACTTCTTCCCATCCCAGCGCATCGATGCGGGTGCCGAGTACATTTGCTGTCATCAGAGACATCGGATTCAGCCTTTGTGCAAACAGTGAGCAGCGCGCATTACAACGCAGGTTGATTGCGCAGTCGCTGATGCCTCGCAATGAAAGCGACGATGATCTCGGCGAAGATGTACAGAACCCATTCCTGATACGTAGTTTCACATTCAGCAGAAAATCTACCGCATGCTTCCCGCACTGATTCAACAAGCCAGCCAGCGTTGCCGGCAGCGCCTGAGCCAGGCATTTGCTGATTTCAGTGCAGGTGACTGTCCGCAGAGGACGCTGGAGATCGACAGCCTCGATCAGTTGCCGCCACCGGATTGCATACGTCTGCGCTATGAAGATGCCCAATTCGACTGGGTTGCTTGTCACGGCTTGCTCGAGCATTACAACACGCATGAGCGTCAGGTACGTTTTCTGCGCGAGCTGATGCGAATAGCGCGCAAGGGAGTGTTTGTCTCCACATCAAACCGCGAGCATCCACTGATACGCTGGCTAAGACCCGAACGCGATCTGGCCTTGCTTGATGCGCTGGATATCAAGGCGCTGGTCGATGTGCTACCGGGCCGGCCCGAGTGGAAGCTCGGTCATCTGCGGCTGTGTGGTGTCAAGGCCTACTATTACCTGATGATCTGGAAGCCGGGATTCGCGTCTTCTACACCATTGCAGTAGCGGGTGACGAGCTGCAGATTATTCAGCCTGCGTTCGCAGGGTATCCATTCGACGGCCTCGCCGAGGAAGCGATCCAGCGCCTGCCACAGACCGAGACGTTCGATATCCAGACTGTGGCACCACAGATGAAATATGCCGCCGTGACGCACGGTCCATGCGAACAGCCTGCGCAGCCGGTCCAGCCAGTGCGGCTCTTGCAGCAGCAACTCCAGCGTCTGCAACCGGTGCTGCCAGTGTCGTTGCGAAATGAAATTCCGGATCAGTATCGCGCGCGGATGTGGGTAAAACTGCAGCGTAGTCGGTAATTCCAGCGGGCTGCATTCGACATCCAGCCGTAAGTTCTGGGTGGTACGCGCATACCGGAAGCCAGCGGCTTGCACCATGCCGCAATGAAGCGCTCGGTACTTGCCGCCCGGGTAGCAAAAGCCGTGCACTGGCTTGCCCAGCGTATCCTGAAGCGCGCGCTTGCCTTCGGTGATTTGCCTCAGCGCCTCGTGCATGTCGAGCCGGTTCAGATATCGGTGCTCGAGGGTATGAGAACCGATCTCGAATTTTCCGGACAGATCCCGTAGCGCCGAAGGCGGCAGCACTGGCTGACCTTCGCTGTTACGGCTCGGTACAAAAAAGCTGGCCTGCACACCGTGTTTGATCAGCAGGTCGGCCATACGCATGTCCAGCGGGTGGCCATCATCGACGGAAAAGCAGAGCACAGCAGCAGTCATTGTGATTTTTCGGTTGAGGTATGGGATAGTGGGATGAGCTTCCGCGTGTTCGATGGAGGCGACCGATCCGTTATCTCCGAGGGATTCGATATCTCCGGTAGATTCGATATGCGCAGTGCAAACTTGCAGGCATCGATAATGCCTTGCGCTGCGCTGTCGAACTGATATCTCCCAACGCGTTGCAGGCTGCGCTCGCTGAACCTGCGCCACAGCCCGGGATTCGTCAGCAGCTGTTGCGCGCAGTCGGCCCACAGCGTAACGTCCCGCCGGCGGACAAAGCCATTGACATCGTTCATCACCAGCTCGCCAGCGACGCCGGCCTCCGGGCTGACGATCACCGGCAGCCCGGCCGCGCAGGCTTCATTGGCGACCACGCCCCAGACATCACCATGGGTTGGAAACAAAAACACACTGGCTGACTGATACAGACGCGGGAGCTCCACCTGTCGCGCAAAGCCGTGAAAGTGCGTGTCCACGAAAGGATGTTCCTTTTCGGCTCGTGCTCTCAGCACGGAATCCAGACTGCCGGAGCCGACGAAAAGCAATCTCGTTTTACGCTGTAACCGACGCGCAGTATCGCGCGCGACGGCCAACGCGAACAAAGGGTCTTTTGCTGGCTCGAAGCGTCCGCAGAAAATGAAGTCATAGTCAGGCCGCGATCTGATTGAACCAGGAAGAAAACAGCGATTGTCCACGCATAACCAGGAATAGAAACAGGCTTCCGGCTTCACGTCGTAGGAACGAAACAGTTTTTGCCCACCTTCGCTCGCAGCGATGAAGGCTTGCGTTCTGCGAAAAACCATCCGTCGTACCAGTCGGTGGGTGCGCGATAGCGATTGCTCGGAGTGTAAAGTACCATCGGTCATCGCGACATGCGCCCACCGGTGCACACGCGCTGCGATAAACGCATACAAGTGGGTGGGATTAAATCCATCAGTGATCACCAGGTCTGGCTTGAGCCTGATCAGCAACGGAATCACGTCAGGATTGTCGTGCACGTAACGATCACCGACCGTGTAGAAGCGCTCCCGCAGAAAATGATGCGTAAAGGCCATCTCAGGAAGATCCCAGGCGCGATTCGGCTCTCGACGCGCGCAGAATATCGCGTGAAAGTCGAGGCCAGTCCTGCATGACAGCCGTGCAAACACCGGCACGCGATACGGCGGCGGCGTATTGGTGATGAGCGCGATGCGCATTGACCGCATCTCAGTGAGAGTGGCCGTCGGTCAGTCGCTGTGCCTCATCGGCGGGACTGCGTGCCTGGCTGAACGACCAACGCAGCCAGCCCGCCATTCGGCCCGCAGTCACCGTCAGCCCATGCATCAGCTCCGCACCGATGCGGCCCTTGCACAGCGGTTTGAGAACGGGTGAGAGCAGCCCGCGAACGATCACCCACAGTGGCAGACGATGCTTGGCGTACATTGCACCGGTGCCGCGTGCGCGCAGCAGCGCGGAGCGGCGCGCTATTCGGGTTTTTGATGCAGTTGTCGGTTCTACACGATGATGCACTCTCGCACAGGGCTCGTGCGCGACGGTCGCCCCGGTGCGCAGAACGCGCAGCATCAGATCGGTTTCCTCGCCAGCACCAAACCACTGACCGACACCTAGCCGGCCGTCAAAGCCGCCCACTTGTTGTAGCAGAGCGCGCTCGAAGAACAAGGTGATCGACGACACCGGGAAATCGCGAAACCGCGACGAGCGTTCCCAGCTCAACAGCCCCGGTGGTTGAGGTGCATCCTGCTCAACCCAGCGGCAGATGACCCCCTGCGGACGATCATTGCGGCGGCTGCGCAGCACGATGCGCGACAGCAGGTCAGGTTCGTACCAGCAGTCATCATCCGGAAATCCCAACCAGCGACCGGTAGCGACGGCGATGCCGGCATTTCTCGATAAGGCGAGATTGGGGGGCTGGTGCCGAATGTGTCGCAAGGTCAGACCCAGGTACCGGGCTCGCTGTAACACCGGCAACAACCGATCGTCTTCATTCTGATCGACCACGATGATGTCGAAATCATGGAAAGTCTGCGCAGCAAGCGAATCAAACAGTCGCTTCAGCTCGGTGCTACGGCCCACCGTCGCCAGAATCAGCGAAATCTCACGCATTGTTCAGGCTCCGGTGGCTAGTTTGTTCAGGATTCCGCAGTTCGGTGTTTTGGCTCTCGATCAGGCTTCGTTGCGCTCGTCGCCGTCGAACCATAAATCGCGCGTGGTGCATCAGTCGTCGGAGCGGTCTCGGCCCGGTATGGACGAGGCGCACGGCAAGGTCTTCTTTCATCGCCGCGATGCGATCACGGGTAGACAGACTGCCGGCATGTTCCCTGAATGCTGTCAGCGCGTCGTCCAGCTGCAAAGGATCAGCGATGGCGGATAGCCGCAGCCAGAGGTCGTAGTCCATGGCGTAGCGAAGGCGGGTATCGAAGAGCCCGCACTCATTCAGCAGTGCTCTCTCGACAAAAGTCGCCGGGTGTGGGATGAAATTACCGTTCAGCAGTTGCTGCCGGCTGTATCGCGGCGCGGTGTAGCTCTCGGGGAGTAGCTGGCCGTTGATTGCGCGTGCGGTTCGTCCGAACAGCCAGCGACAGCCACTCGATGCAAAGCGATGCGCGACACTGATCAGTACCTCTGGATGCAGGTAGTAGTCATCAGAGTGCAGGTGAGCGACGATGTCTCCGCGAGCCGCTGCAACGCCCGCGTTCATTGCATCGCTGATGCCGTTGCGGCGGTTTTCGATCAGTGTGATCTCACGGGGTATCGCGCGTAGCTTCTCCAGCGTGCCATCGGTCGATCCGCCATCGACGAATACGTAATCGATAGTCACATGCCGCTGACACAGCACCGAGCGTATGGATTCATCGATCCAGTCCACACTGTTGAGTGTGCAGGTGATGATGGAAAACAAAGGAGAACTCATGTCGCGACGAGGTAAGCAGAGGATAGCGCACGAACCGATGTCAGCGGTCCCGCAGGAAGCTGGTACAGACCGAGCAGTTGGCGCGCAGCGGTGCGGGCATCCGCATGCCTACCGGGCGCGAGCTGCAGATCGGCACGCGGCACGAATGAATGCAAGGCGCTGGCCAGAGATTCCATGTCATCGAACAAGCGGAGTTGATCCGGGGCGCTGGCATAGCGCGCGAGTTCGGGCGTTCCGCCAAGCCGCAACGCGAACACGGTCTTGCCCAGCATGAGTGCCTCAAGCACCGTGGATGCGCAGGCCTCTTCGCAAACCGAGGGCACCACGATGGCATGCGCACGCGCCGCCAGCCGCAGCGTCTGCTCGCCGCTTTGCCAGCCATGAAAATGTGCCCAGGAATACTGCTCCCTCAGCATCGCTTCCTCGCTGCCATCACCGGCGATGTCGAGTTGCAGGGTATGCTGCGCCTGCAAGCGATCCAGCGCTGTCAGCAGACTGCCGACCCCCTTGGCCGGATACAGCTTGGCCGCAACGAAAACCTGCAGCGGCCCCGACGCGGCCGGCGGCGCGACAGATGATTGTGCCGATTGCAGCGCCACCACATCGATAAAATTGTGAACTGTCACTCCCCAAGTGCCCGGGCCAAAGCTGCGCTGCAGATTACGCTGCAAAAAATCGGATACGAATACCGTCTTGTGACGCAGGAAGCCTTGCTTCACCTCGTCACGGAATTGGCGCACCGCCAGCGCCGATACCTGCCGCTGGATCAGATTGGGCTTCCAGTGCCGGCATCCCGCGCAATCCGAAGGATCGATGCTCTCGCAGATTTTTCCACGCGCGAAGCGCGTGTGGATCAGGCAATCGCTGCCCTGATCATGCCGCGTCTGAATGAAGTTCACATCGCTAGGCAGATAGCGGGCAACGTTCGGAAGATGACCGTGATAATGGATCACGTCATAGGCATCTGCATACCGCAAGATCGTACGCGCAAATCGTCGCGCAATCACGCTTCGCTTGGGTGGCATAAAGACGCCCAGAGATATCTCTTTCCATCCGTCGAATTGCCCATTCAGCGCCGCAAAAAAGCGACCCCCAAAACGCATCACTTCGTCCGATAAGGTGGGGGGATAGTCATCATTGCCCATCAGATCGACCTGATGGCCCTCCGCGATCAGTGCCGCAGAGAGTGCCAGCACATGCCGTGCAAGCCCACCCATGCAAGGCATGGGCAAGTCTTCACTGACCATCAGAATCCGCACCTCAGCAAGCCCCGGGGAGTAGACGTCGCGCGGCGCTATGCAGTGCCGCGCGCTCGCTGTCATTGACCAGCAGCGTCAGCGCGAATCCGATCAGTGCCAGCGATGCCGCACCAGCCAGCAACAGCAGGCCGGGGACACCCGGCGGCATCATCCAGCGGAGCGGCAGTGCCAGCAGCAGCGCGGCGATACCGACGCCGAGCGCGGGCAGCCAGGCTAGTCGCCACGTGTCTGCGAGTGTCACGGGCACGCTGCGACCGTGCACATAGACGAGAAACAGAATCCCCATCAAGGCGGAGGCCAACAGGTGCGCGCTTGCCGCGCCTGTGATGCCGGCCAGCTGCGTACCCGCGTACACCAGCGGCACACCGATCAGTCCGCGTGCCAGTGCGAAGCGCCCCGTCAGGCGCGGATGCCCCAGTCCGTCATTGACCAGCGAGGGAATCGTCGTCAATGAATCCAACAGCAGCCCCAGCGTCACCAGCAGCAGCACTGGATAGGCTTCCTCCACGAAGGCGGGGCCGACCCACCGTCGCAGGAATTCCTCGCCGGTCAGCGCGATCAGGCCGAGCGCGGCAAGATTCAGGTAGGTCAGCCAGCGCGTCGCATCGAGATACAGCAGCCGCAAAGGTTCGCGTTGGCCTGTGGCAGCCAGTGCCGATACGCGCGGATAGATCACACTACCCAAGCGATACGTGAGGCCCAGCACCCGGCTGGCCAGCTGATTCGGCACGGTGTAAAAAGCTAGGGCAACGGGGCCAGCCAGAGCGCCGATGATCAGCTTGTCGGCATGCTGGTGCAGCAGAGAGGCCAGCCGTGACAAGTACGCATAGATCGAGAAGCTGGTCAGCAATTTGCGAATTTCCGGCCCGGGCCAGCGCGGCTGCAGCGGTATGCGCAGATGCCGGAGCAGCCATAGCAGCCACAGCGTATTGATGGCCGAGACGATGACGCGCGCAGCGATCACGCCCGCGATACCGCCGCCGGCCAGCGCCACGGTGGCGGACAGTACATTGACCAGGACGCCGAAGAATGCCTCGCCTTGGGCCGAACGATCATAGCGTTGGATGGCTTGCGGCACGACCAGCAGATAGTTCTGCAGCTGCGTGAGTGCGAAGCCCGGCGCTGCGATGCGCAGCGCGCACAATGCATCATCATGCAAAGCGGTGCTCACCTCAAAAAACTGGTTCAGCAGCGTCGCTGCCAGCGCTAGCAGTAGCACACCGCCCAGAAGACCGATCCCGATGTAAAACATCAGACCGAACCAGAAGGTTTCGCGGAAGGATTCATCCTCCGAGCTCGCATGGAATTGCGACAGGTAGCGTATCGACCCTGCGGACAGATTCAGGTCGACGATGCCGAAATAGCCGACCACGGAAGTAATCAGCGTGATGATGCCAAAACCCTCTAGACCGACACCGCGAATCAGTAGAGGCACCGTCGCCAGCGCGACCAGCGCGGGCACTGCCGAGCCGCTCAGGTGCCAGATTGAATTACGCAGCAGCATGCCGGCTCCGTAGGGATGAGAAGCGGAACGATACCGGCTTCGCATGCGGCACGCACAGATATGGCAGAGCTAGCGTCAGGCCCAGCAGCAGCATGGTGCGGAACTCGATGACGGGCGTGCCGATCAGCAGCGTCGGCGTCCAGAACAGCAGGCCAGCGATCGCTGCGTCGGCCATCAGCGCCGAGTGCCTGTTCCAGTGGCGTCGCTGCCGCAGATAGTGAATGACCACCGCAGCGAGCAGGGCGATGAACATCATCAGTCCCACCAGCCCGGACTTCAGCAGCAGATGCCCAAAGCCGCTGTGCACGAAATCGAATTTGCCGAAGTGATAGTCAAGAATGTCTTCATTGCCATAGAAGCTGCCCCAGCTGCCCAATCCGAACAGCCAGTGTCCTTCCAGACTGTGCGCTGCCGCTTCGAGTTCATAAAAGCGGCTGACCTCGGTCGAGTGTGCGGGACCGATGTCATACAGCAGCGACGCCAGCATACCGCCGGCACCGTTCGTATTGAACTGCAGCCTTTCTTTCATCAGCGTGATCGACGCAGCGATCATGCCCAGCGAGCCCGTGCCCGCCAGCCAGAGTCGGCGTCGCCAGGGCAGCTGCCAGAACAGCACGAGCGACATCAGCGCAAGGCCGATCAGTGAAGAACGTCGGAAAGAGAGTGCAACCGTGGCGACTTCGAGCGATAGCCAGAGTAGCAGGAGTGCACGCTTGGGCAGAGACAGTCGTACTTGCGGCATCAGCAGCAGCCACGCAAGCATGAACGCTGCGAGCGCAGCGATATAGTTGTCGCAGATATCAAAATAGACCAGACGGATATCCAGACCCTCGAAATTGCGATAGGGATTCGCGCTGTCGCCCCCGAACCACTGATAGCGCGCAAGACCAAAAGCGGCACGCGCAGCAGCCAGCGCTAATAGCAGCTGCAGCAGCCAGCGCTGTGAACGGGCATCGGCCAGCGTCTGCGTGACCAGCCAGCCGAATAGCAGCAGATTGATCACATTGATCAGGCCGGTGTAGCTGAGGATATGCGTCAAGTCCTTGTCCGACATGAGTCCGAGCACGACATGAGCCAGCAGCATGAACGCAAACGCCGCCAGCGCCATTGGAAATGGCGAGGCTGTGCTCAGCGAAGGATACCGGTTGATTGACAAACCACGATGCAGCCGTTGCAAACAGGCTGCCGCTGCTGTCACCCACAGCAGCAGGTTGAGCAAAGAAAAATAGAACATCCCGGTGCCACGCGAATAAATCGTGTTCTCCTCTTGCAGCTGGCCCCAGGTCGATGACGAGAACAGGCACAGCACGGCGATCAGGCTCAGCGTGGCCAGTGACGGATGACGCAGACAGATGCTCAGCGCGAAGGGCAACGCAAGCAGCGCTGCGAGCAGCACGAGGATCACATCCGAGGTGATAGTCATGTCCATCCGTGAACGCTCAAAAGCGCAGACCGGGTGGCTCGGCCAGACCACGATACGCTTGTTCTGCATGTGCCGCGGCATTTGCAGAGAGAAAGTGCCGGTAGGTGCGCAGTATGCCCTCGCGCAGGCCAATGGTCGGCATCCAGCCGAGCGCTCTGAGCTTGCTTGAATCAAGCAACTTGCGCGGCGTGCCATCAGGTTTGCTGTTATCGAAGCGCAGCTCCCCCTCAAAGCCGACGATGCCGGCAATAAGCTGTGCGAGATCGGCGATACTGATTTCTTCGCCACTGCCGGCATTCAGGTGCGAGCACTGTGGCGAAATCAGTGGCTGCAACTGATCCTGCCCGAGCTGCATCAGATGCACACAGGCCGCCGCGAGATCATCCACATGCAGAAATTCGCGAAGCGGTCTGCCACTGCCCCAGATCACGACCTCGCGCGCATTGGTTTGATAGGCGTCATGGATTTTCCGAAGTAGCGCGGGCAGTACGTGACTGCTCTCAAGATTGAAGTTGTCGCCTGGGCCATACAGATTAGTTGGCATCAGGCTGCGATAGTCGGTGCCGTATTGCCGGTTATAGCTTTCGCAGAGTTTGATGCCAGCGATTTTGGCAATGGCGTAGGGCTCGTTGGTAGGTTCCAGCGGCCCGTCAAGCAGCGCGCTTTCGGCCATAGGCTGCGGCGCCAGCTTCGGGTAGATACACGACGAACCCAGGAACAGCAGCTTCTTCACCCTGTGGCGCCATGCGTGATGGATGACATTCGCTTCGATCATCAAGTTCTGCTGAATGAATTCGGCAGGCTGAAGATTATTGGCCTGTATGCCGCCGACCCGTGCTGCTGCCATGTAGACCGTGTCGATCGCGTGACTGGCGAAGAATTCCTCGACTTGTGTACTGTCGACCAGATCCAGCTCGTCGTGTGAGCGCAGCACCAGCTGCAAGGTATTGCCCGTTTCCAGGGCCTTCAGACGACGGACAATCGCCGCGCCAACCATGCCGCGATGGCCCGCAACAAAAACTCTCTCTGCAGTAGTTTTGCTCATCGTTCAGGCGCTGTATCAGAGCGTGTCGTGATGGGTGAACGCTGTGAAGCCGTTCTCGCGCAGCAGTGCATACTTGCGTGCCGCTGACAGATCAGCCTTTACCATTTCATCGACCAGTTCTGCCAGACCGGTGCGCGGCGACCAGCCCAGGCGTTCGCGCGCACGGCTGGCATCACCCAGCAAGGTCTCGACCTCCGTAGGACGGAAATAGCGCGGATCGATGCGAACGATGATTTGCCCCTTTTTCAAGCATGTGCTGTCGCTCGCGGAATCCACACAAGCTATCTCGTTGACACCGTCTCCGCTCCACGCCAGCGAGACGCCCAGTGCCGCCGCTGCGCGGTCGGTAAACTCGCGCACGCTGGCCTGTCGACCGGTGGCGATCACAAAATCTTCGGCGGCGTCTTGCTGCAACATCAGCCACTGCATCTCGACATAGTCACGGGCATGGCCCCAGTCGCGCAGCGCATCCAGATTGCCGAGATAAAGGCAATCCTGCAGCCCGAGCGCAATGCGTGCCAGTCCACGCGTGATCTTGCGGGTGACGAAAGTCTCACCCCGTAATGGCGATTCATGATTGAACAGAATGCCATTACATGCGTACATGCCATAAGCTTCGCGATAATTCACCGTGATCCAGTACGCGTACAGCTTGGCCGCCGCATAGGGACTGCGCGGATAGAAGGGTGTGCTCTCGCGTTGTGGCGTTTCCTGTACCTTGCCGTAGAGTTCAGAGGTCGAGGCCTGATAAAAACGTGTCGTCTTTTCCAGTCCGAGGATGCGTATCGCTTCCAGCAGCCGCAGTGTGCCTATGCCGTCGGAGTTCGCCGTGTATTCCGGTTCTTCGAAACTGACTGCCACATGACTCTGTGCAGCGAGGTTATAGACCTCGTCAGGCTTTACCTGTTGCATCACCCGGATGAGCGATGCGGTATCGGTCATGTCGCCATGATGCAGCACAAAACGGCGGCGTGACTCGTGCGGATCTTGATACAGGTGATCAATGCGCGAAGTGTTCAGCAATGAGCTGCGGCGCTTGATCCCATGGACCTGATAGCCTTTGCCCAGCAGGAGCTCTGACAAGTAGGCGCCATCCTGGCCGGTGACGCCGGTGATCAGAGCGACTCGACCTTCGGTATTCGCAATCGGAGAGTGGTTCATCAGATCTCGCAGAATGAATCAGACCGCTATTGTCGGCATTACCCTTGGCAGCAGCTTGTGTTGTGTCAGGTGCAGCGCGAGTCTCTGCATGCGGATGTCGTTGCGATCAATAGCCACCAGGATTCTGGCGCTGCCAGCGCCAGTGGTCGGCGCACATTTGATCGAAGCTGCGTTCAGCTTGCCAGCCAAGGAGTTCTCTGGCGCGTTGCGCCGACGCATAGCACGCAGCGATGTCGCCAGAACGACGCGGCCCGATGCGCCGCGGCAGAGGCTTGCCACAGGCCCTCTCGAAAGCCGAGACCGCCTCAAGAACGCTCACGCCGCGGCCGGTGCCCAAATTGACAGTGAAGCTGCCGGGATTCGAGAACAAGCGCTCCAGCGCTGCAAGGTGTCCGCGCGCGAGATCCATCACATGGATGTAGTCGCGAATGCCCGTGCCATCGGGAGTCGGATAGTCGTCGCCGTGTACCTGCACGCAGGGCAGGCGGCCGACGGCCACCTGAGCGACATAGGGCATCAGGTTGTTCGGTACGCCGCGCGGATCTTCGCCGAGCAGGCCGCTCTCATGCGCCCCAGCGGGGTTGAAGTAGCGAAGGGTAGCGATACGCCACTCCGGATCGGAATCGCTTAGATCGTCAAGTATCTGCTCCACCATGAGCTTAGTGCGACCATACGGATTGGTTGCTGACCGTGGGGCTGTCTCGGTGACTGGCACCTCCGATGGATCGCCATACACCGTGGCGGATGAGCTGAACACCAGTTTGCGCACCCCTTGCTGGTGCAGTGCGCGCAGCAGGGTGATGCTGCCCGCCACGTTATTGTCGAAGTAATCAAGAGGACGCGTCACTGATTCGCCCACCGCTTTCAGTCCGGCGAAATGGATGACGGCGCTGATATTTTCCTGTTGAATCAGCCGAGATACTGCAACGTGGTCGCGTACATCCAGTGGATGAAAAGGCATAGGACGACCACAAATCTCCTGTATGCGCAGCACTGCGCGTGGTGAACTGTTGCACAGATTATCTAGTGCGATGACACGCCACCCAGCTTTCAGCAGACACACGCAGGCGTGCGAGCCGATGTAGCCAGTGGCACCGGTGACGAGAATGGATTCGTTCATCATCCCAGCGCCGCTGCTGCACCCGTCTCGCGGGCGGAGACATGGCGATTTGCTGCAAGCACCTGATCGCCGAGCGGCAGCGAGCGCAGGAAGCGGCGGAAATCATCGGCCACTTCCGGGTGGCGCAGCGCGAGCGCTACCGTCGCTTCCAGGTAGCCTTGCTTGGTGCCACAGTCATGGCGCTTGCCCTCGAACTGGTAGGAGAGCACGGCTTCGCTCGTCAGTAATTCCGCAATGGCGTCGGTCAGTTGCAGTTCGCCGCCTGCGCCAGGTTGCAATGCATGCAAATGACGGAAGATCGATGGCGTGAGTATGTAACGGCCTACCACGCCCATGTTCGATGGCGCGCTCGCTGGCGCAGGTTTCTCGACGATGGCTTCGAGCTTGAGCAACTGCTCGGCAACGGGTGTGCCGCGAATCACGCCATAGGCGTTGCTTTGCTCTGGTTGTATCGCTTCCACGCCGATGATGCTGCAACCGTAGTGCCCATACATCTCGGTCATCTGACGCATGACCGGCACCTTGGCCTGCAGCAGATCGTCGGCCAGGATGACGGCAAAGGGCTCATCCTTCACCAGCCGCTCCGCGCACAGCACGGCATGCCCGAGACCCAGTGCCTCTGCCTGACGGACATAGAAGCATTGCACATGCTCGGGTTTGATCTGTCTGATCTGAGCCAGCAGCTCATGCTTCTGACGCGCGGCCAGCTCGGCTTCGAGCTCATAGGCTTTGTCAAAATGATCTTCGATCGCTCGCTTGTTGCGGCCAGTGACGAAAATCATTTCGCTGATGCCTGCCGCAACCGCTTCCTCCACCGCATACTGGATCAGAGGTTTGTCCACGACCGGCAGCATCTCTTTCGGACTGGCCTTGGTCGCTGGAAGAAAGCGTGTGCCAAGTCCTGCGACGGGAAATACGGCCTTGCTGATCTTTTTTCTCATGAGGGGTCTCAGGGTGAGTAGTTTTGGTCATGCTGAGTTCGAGTAGCCAGAAAAATGAGGCGACTGCGATCGCAGCCGCCATATCAAAACACCAGTCGCTCAGCGACGCATTGCGATAGGGCAGAAGGCGCTGAATGCATTCATCCAGCAGGCCCAGGCAGCCGACCAGGATCACACTGGCGATAGCACGCGCATTGCGCGAGCCGATCAGCGATGCATGGGCGAGCACACTGATCAGCGCATAAGCAGCGGTGTGAAGGGCTTTATCGCCGAAGCGCGACGACAGCGCGGTTGCTTGGCCCGGCAGGGAGCCGATCGCTACCATCGACAAAAAAAACACTGCCAGACAGCACATGGGAAATCGTCTGAGCAGCATTAGCGTCTTCTGTCGATATCCGATCGTGTGAAGTCATGTGTTCCTGAGTCGCAGCTCAGAGCGACGAGTACGACCGACGACTGGCACGATACCGGAGTCATGCTTTAACCACGAAAATAGGCGCGCGCGTAAGGATGCACGAGCAGGTCGCACTCGATATCGGTGCGGCTGGCCCAGCGGTAGCGGCTGTGCTGCTCGTCCGGCAGCGGGAGACAGGTGTCACGGGCACGCAGCTTGTGAGCCAGTGTGATGTAGTGCGTGGAGGCACGCGCCTCGCCACGAAAGTTTTCTGAATAAAAATGCTGATAGATGCCCATGAAGATACTGTGCTCCAGTTGAAACGCCTCGCCCAGTTCAGCGGCGCTGATGCGGGCAAAGGCCTCGGCCAGCGTCTCGTCCTTGCGCACACGCCCGCCCGGGACAAACCAGTAGCCACGCGCTGGCGGGTTGCGGCGCCAGCCAAGCAGCACTCGGCGCTGATGGTCTTGAACGACCAGATCAATGGCGACCAGCGGCGCGTGAGCGACGACGCTGCGGAACAAGTTTTCGGGTAGCGGTTCGCGTTCAGCGATGGCAAGCTTGCGCCGCGCCGTCTCAGTAGGCATTGGTATGTATCCATCCCTTGAAGCTGGTCCATAAGATGATCTTCAGATCCATCCAGAAGGACCAGTGCTGTATGTAGTGAAGGTCGCAGGCCACGCGGCGCGCCATTTTTTCTTCCGTGTCTGTTTCGCCGCGAAAGCCATGAATCTGCGCCCATCCGGTGATACCCGGCTTGACGCGGTGACGCTGCATGTACATCACCAGTTTGTCTTTGTACAAATCATTGTGTGAAAGGGCATGTGGACGCGGTCCGACGACCGACATGTCGCCTAACAGTACATTGAAGAATTGTGGTAGTTCGTCCAGACTGGTGCGGCGCATGAGGCGGCCGACGGACGTAATGCGCGGATCATCACGCGTAGCTTGTGTCACGCGATCGCCATGCTCGTGATGAAGCTTCATGCTCCGAAATTTATAAACATGAAAAATACGCCCATTCAGCCCCAGCCTGGGCTGACGAAACAGCACGGGTCCCGGCGAACTCGCTTTGATCAGTGCGGCCAGTGTCAACAGCAGCGGTGAGAGCGCAACCAGTGCACACAATGCGAATAAACGATCAAATACTTCTTTCGCAAGCCCTCGTAAGCCAGCACTTGCCGGACGGTTTAGCTCGACGACCGGCAGTCCCAGAAATTCCATCGTGCGCTGGCTAAGTATGCTCATGGCTGCCGTATCGGGAACCCAGCGTATATCCACCAGGCTGTTGCGCAGCAGGTATTGCAGCTGTTGCAGTCGTGCCGATTCGGACAATGGCAGCGTGATCCACACCTCATGCGCATGGTGTTTCAGAATGGCTTGGGGTAGTTGCTGCAAATCGTGTAGCAGTTCGATACCCGGTTCGGGCGGGTCGCTTTGACCCGTATCGTGAACGGCGCGAATGCTGTAGCCAGCCCAGTGCTGCTGGCGCGCGCGACGATGCATCTCGCGGCCAGTCGCACCATAGCCAATGATGATCACGCGCTTATGATTGAAGCCTAGTTCGCGAAGCCCTGACAAGCCCGCATACAGCAGCATGCGCGAACCCAGCAGACCACAGACAGACAGCAGATACCAGATCACGACCCAAAGACGGGACAGATCATCGATCTGCCGCAGCAAAAAACTCAGCATGATCCCAGTACCGATGATGATCAGCATCGCAAAGCAGGCATTACTTATCATGAGTCGCAATGAACGTCCGCGCCAGGATGAATACAAGTCAAATTGCGGCAGCACCACGAAGGCCAGCGTGGAGCAGGCATACAGCATCACTTGGTGCACCGGCGCGAGCTGATCGGGGCCCATCGAGAAGCGAAGCATGGCCGCCAGTGTGCCGCTGCTGAAGATAATCAGCACGTCCATCGCTCGCACCACATAGTCAAATTCGGGCGAGTGTCTTTCGATCAGGTCGTGCATGGGGTATCGCGAGTGTTCTGTGTTCAGATGGTCCAGCGAAGAGAGAACTTCTTCAGCAATGGCAATAGCGTTGCTTATGCTCATCGCTGAAAGGCAAGGTTTGGACAGCTTGTGATTTTCATAAGTGCCGTCTACTTGGCTTGCGTCAAAATGAAGCTGAGCATCGGCTATCATTCGAGGAATGACGAACCATTGCCGAAAAACCTGATGCAAGAATCTCAGAACGATAAGCCGCAGCCCACGCTGTATGAACTGATCGGTGGAAACGACAAGCTGCGCGAGCTGGTCGATCGCTTTTATGATCTGATGGATCTGGAAACCGAGTTTGCCGCGCTGCGCGCGATGCACCCACCTTCACTCGATGGTTCGCGCGACAAGCTGTATTTATTTCTGTCGGGCTGGTCCGGTGGCCCGGATCTGTATACGCCAGTGCATGGCCATCCGTTTTTGCGCGCCCGGCATTTGCCGTTCGCCATCGGTGCGGCCGAGCGTGATCAGTGGCTGACCTGCATGCTGCTGGCGATGCGTGAACTGGCGTACTCGGAAGAGAAGCAGGATCTGCTGCTGAATGCTTTTTTTGGTACGGCGGACTGGATGAGGAACAAGCAGAGCTGAACGGGGTCAGATCAGCCCGTCGAATGGAAGGACATCAACCAGGTCGCCCGTGCGGACCGCGCCTTGATCATTGGGCAGGATGATCATGCAATCTGCTTCAGTCATGGAAGAGAGAATTCCCGATCCTTGTGATCCGGTCGTGCGCACGCCGAGTTCGCCGGTAGGGAGACGAGTGAGTTGACCACGCTGATATTCCGTGCGCCCGGGTTTCTTGGGTATGTCGGCCTCGCTGATCGCGCGCACTGTCATGATGTCGGGCACCTCAGCGCTCGCTAGTGCGTACAGCGCAGGCCGCGCAAAAAAATAAAAGCTCACCATGGTGGCCACCGGATTGCCGGGCAGGCCAAACAGCAAGGCGCGCTTGCCATTGACGTCGAGCGTGCCAAACGCCAGCGGCCGACCTGGCCGCATCGCGATCTTCCAGAAAGCCACATCGCCCAGTCGCGCCATCATTTGCCGCGTGTAATCGGCATCACCCGCTGACACGCCGCCTGAGGTGATCACTGCATCAGCCTGCTCGCAGGCTTGCCGGAGTGCGGTGTCGATGGCTGCCGGATCATCCCGCACCAGTCCAAGGTCAATCGGTTCAAATCCAGCGCGTACCAACATGCCGTGCAAGGTGTAGCGATTGCTGTCATAGACACTGCCTTCGTCTAGTGCCTGACCGGCAGAGCGCAGCTCATCACCGGTAGAGAAATGCGCAACGCGCAGCTTGCGCTTGACGACAACCTCGGCCAATCCCAGCGACGCGATCAGTCCCAGATCGGCTGGGGACAGCAGCCGACCTTGCTTGAGTGCGGCTTGTCCGCGCGCGAGATCTTCACCCGCACGCCGGATATTCAGGCCTGGCTGAACGGATTGCGCGGGTAGCTCGACCGTGCTGTCATTGACAGTCTGTGCCAGCTCTTGGGGCACCACGACATCACATCCTTGTGGAATGACCGCGCCCGTCATGATGCGTACGCAGTGACCAGCACCCACCGTGCCATCAAAGCGATGGCCAGCGAAGGCATGACCGGCGATCTTGAGGGTGACAAAAGATGTCGTCTTCACCGCGTGCAGATCGGTGCTGCGCAATGCGTAGCCATCCATGGCCGAGTTGTCTGCAAAAGGAACATTCAACGGAGAGATCAGATCAGTCGCGAGCACACGGCCCAGTGCCTGTTTCAGCGCCACCGTCTCTGTGGCTTGAATCGGCTCGATATGGCTCAGAATGATGCGCTGCGCATCAGCGACCGCGAGCGAATCCGCATCACGACCAGTCAGCTTGCCGGCCGCGTGCAGAGAAGCAGGGTGCTGCATGACATTAGCCGCCGATATACGACATCTCGACCTTGCGATCGCGGACGGACAAGCCTTCGGTGTTGATGGTACGAAGTTCTGAGTAACGGTCATCACGCTTTGCCCACAGGTGGGCAATCGCCGCGATGATTTCTTCGTCGGTATGCTTGTTGCGGAGCAGCGCGCGCAGATCGTGACCGCCTGTCGCGAACAGGCACGTGAACAGTTTGCCTTCGGTGGACAGACGGGCGCGATTGCAGTCGCGGCAGAAGGCTTGCGTGACACTGGAGATGACGCCGATCTCGCCACTGCCATCCACATAGCGCCAGCGTTCGGCTGTTTCGCCGGTGTAGTTGGGCTCGATCTCTTCCAGCGGCATGGTCTCGCTGATGCGGCGCACGACCTCGGCCGAGGGGATGACTTCGTCCATCTTCCAGCCGTTGGAGGCACCCACATCCATGTATTCGATAAAGCGCAGGATCACGCCACTGCCTTTGAAGTGGCGCGCCATGGGGACGATCTCCTGATCGTTCACGCCGCCCTTGACGACCATGTTGACCTTGATCGGCCCGAGGCCGACTTGAGAAGCAACCTCGATACCTTCGAGTACATCCGACACAGGGAAATCCACATCGTTCATGCGCTTGAAGGTGGTGTCATCGAGCGAATCGAGCGACACCGTCACGCGCTGCAGGCCAGCGTCTTTCAGTGATTGCGCTTTTTTGGCCAGCAGCGACGCATTGGTGGTCATGGTCAGATCCAGTGGCTTGCCGTTCGCTGTGTTCAGCACGGCGAGCATCTCGATCAGTTTTTCTATGTTCTTGCGCAGCAGCGGCTCGCCGCCGGTCAGGCGGATTTTTTCGACGCCATGCGCGATGAAAATCTTGACGACCCGTGTGATTTCTTCAAACGACAGCAGCAGCTCATGCGGCAGGAATTGATATTCCTTGTCGAACACGCTCTTTGGCATGCAGTAGACGCAGCGGAAATTACAGCGGTCCGTGACCGAAATGCGCAGATCGCGCAAGGGCCGGCCAAGCGTGTCCGACAGCAGGCCGGTGGCCGGCGTCAGCTGTTCGGGGATGTGCGGCACGGCGTGCAAATAGCGCAGGTCGGCGACAGGGATGATGCGTTCGGTCATGTCAGAAAACCACAATGGCGGCAGTGATTACACCGCCATCGGAAAAAGGATTACCACCACGGCACATAAGATACCACGAGGCCTGCCACCGCACAGACGGCGATCAGCCGTATCGCTCCCCACGCGAAGCGAAGTAGCGCAATCGCAGCCACAACGGAGATCAGCAGCGCGGTTTTATCCCACAGAGCCAGTGGCTCGGACAGGTGGAACACCTGCTCGGCGAAAAATACCGCGAGGCTCAGGATCACGCCCACGACAGCCGCCGAGATCGCCGTCAATGGTGCGGTCAGGCGGATATTGTCGCGCGTGGCTTCGACCAGCGGGCCGCCCGCGAGGATGAACACGAAAGAAGGAAGAAAGGTGAAGAAGGTCGCGACCACCGCACCCGCAGCGCCCGACGCAAACAGTGCGATCGGGCCAAACACTTCTTTCGTCCACCCACCAACGAAACCGACAAAAGCGACGATCATGATCAACGGGCCGGGTGTGGTCTCGCCGAGTGCGAGGCCATCGATCATTTGCGTGGGCGTCAGCCACGCATAGGTCGACACCGCACCCTGAACCACATACGGCAGCACCGCATACGCTCCGCCGAAAGTGAGCAGCGCGGCCTTGGTGAAGAACCAGCCCATTTGCGACAGCGGATTTTTTTCTCCGAAGAGCAGCGTCAGCGCGGTGAGGCTGATCAGCGCGATCGCTACGCCGATCATGGAAGTCATGACGACAGACCTTACGCGAAGGCGTGCATGCTCGGGCGGCAGGGTATCGTCATCAATCAGCGCCGCACCATACGACACCCGCGATGCGGCATGTCCACCGCCGGGCGCAAAATCTTCGGGCAGCAAGCGGCCGCCGATCAGACCCAGCAACGCAGCGATACCGATGATCAGCGGGAAGGGTAATTGCAGCAGCGCGATGCCGATAAAGGCTAGCGCCGCAATGCCGATCAGCCAGCGGTTCTTCAAAGTGCGGCGGCCGATACGCCAGGCGGCGGCAAGCACGATGGCCACCACAGCGGGCTTGATCCCGTACAGCACCCCAGCCACGATCGGAAGATCGCCAAAAGCCAGATAAATCCACGACAGCGCGATCAGTATCAGCAGCGAGGGCAGCACGAACAGCACACCGGCGATGATGCCGCCCGCCGTGCGATGCATCAGCCAGCCGATATAGACCGCCAGCTGCATGGCTTCGGGCCCGGGCAGCAGCATGCAGTAATTCAGCGCATGCAGGAATCGCTGCTCGGAAATCCAGCGCTTGCGCTCGACCAGATCGGTATGCATCAGTGCGATCTGGCCGGTGGGGCCGCCAAAGCTGATGAAGCCCAGTGTCAGCCAGTACCAGAATGCTTGCGTCAGCGAGACAGGCTCGGGACGGGTCGCCGGCGCCAGCGCCGGCTCGGGAACGGGATCGGCGTTCACATGTTCGGGTAGTTGGGACCGCCGCCGCCCTCTGGCGTGACCCAGACGATGTTCTGGGTCGGATCCTTGATGTCGCAGGTCTTGCAGTGCACGCAGTTCTGCGCATTGATCTGCAAGCGTTCGCTGCCGCTGTCGCTCACGTATTCATAGACTCCCGCGGGGCAGTAGCGCGACTCCGGGCCGGCATAGGTCGTCAGATTCACGGCAACCGGCACCGCGGGATTTTTCAGCGTCAGGTGCGCGGGCTGATGCTCATTGTGATTGGTGTTCGAGATGAACACCGACGACAAGCGATCGAAGCTCAGCTTGCCATCGGGCTTGGGGTAGACGATGGGCTCGAATTCTGATGCAGGACGCAGGCACTCATGATCGGCATGCGCATGATGAAGAGTCCACGGCGCCTTGCCGCGAAACACGACCTGATCAATACCGACCAACAGCGTTCCCGTGTACAGGCCCTTGCTCATCGCGGGCTTGAAATTGCGCGCAACATGCAGCTCTTCGTGTAGCCAGGAGTGCTCAAACGCACTCGTGTAAGCATGCAATTCATCCTGTCCGCGTCCCGCCACAATCGCGTCGAAGGCGGCCTCAGCGGCGAGCATGCCGGTCTTCATCGCGGCATGGCTGCCCTTGATGCGGCTCGCATTCAGAAAGCCGGCGTCGCATCCCACGAGCGCGCCACCGGGGAACGTGAACTTTGGCAGCGATTGCAATCCACCGGCGGTGATCGCGCGCGCGCCATAGGACAAACGCTTGCCACCCTCAAAGAAGCCGCGAATCGACGGATGCGTCTTGTAGCGCTGGAATTCTTCGAAGGGGGATAGCCACGGGTTTTGATAGGCAAGGCCGACCACGTAGCCGACGACGACCTGGTTGTTTTCGAGGTGATAGAGGAAGGAACCGCCGTAGGTGTCGGAATCCAGCGGCCAGCCAGCGGTATGCATCACCAGTCCCGGCTGGTGTTTTGCAGGATCCACCTCCCACAGCTCTTTAATGCCGATCGCGTAGGTTTGCGGATCGCGCCCGGCGTCGAGCTGATAATGCGAGATGAGCTGCTTGCCCAGATGACCGCGCGCGCCCTCGGCAAAGAACGTGTACTTCGCGCGCAGCTCCATGCCCAGCTGAAATTCTGAGGTAGGCTGCCCATCCTTGCCCACGCCCATGTTGCCGGTTGCGACGCCAGCGACAGCGCCGTGATCGTCATACAACATGTCGGCCGCAGCAAAGCCGGGGAAGATTTCCACACCCATCGCCTCGGCCTGCTGCGCAAGCCAGCGCACCACGTTGCCGAGCGAGATCACATAATTGCCATGATTCTTGAAGCAGCCCGGTAGCAGCCAGTTGGGTGTGCTTGTCGCGCCGGTCTCGGTCAGGAAAAGAAAGCGATCTTCGGTGACAGGGGTATTCAGTGGTGCGCCGCGCTCTTTCCAGTCCGGGAAAAGTTCGTTCATCGCGCGCGGATCCATCACGGCACCCGACAGAATATGTGCGCCGGGTTCGCTGCCTTTTTCGAGCACACAGACGCTGATCTCATGCCCCTTTTTTTCCGCCAACTGCTTCAGCCGTATGGCGGCGGACAGACCGGCCGGACCGGCGCCGACGATCACGACGTCATACTCCATCGCTTCGCGTGGACCGAATTGTTCAAGGAAATCAGGATTCTGGCTTGGGCTCATGGGATTCGACTGTGCGTAGGGTGGCAGGCGCCGGGCAGCGGGGATTGTCCGGGATTTTGTGTGACCGCGCCATACAAAGACGGCCGGGCGCGGGCGCATTTATGTAATGATAACGGCAGTGCCGCCGGGAGCCGGTGCGCCATGATGAAAACGTCGCTTATCGACAATGACGCGACACCTTTTCAGGAGAGACCGTGGGCATAGAAGTGAATTTCGAGGGCAAAGTCGCCCTGGTGACCGGCGCGTCCAGCGGACTGGGCGCCCGGTTTGCCAAGATACTCGCGCAAGGCGGTGCGCAGGTCGTGCTGGCGGCTCGCCGTATCGATCGCATGAAAGAGTTGCGTGCGGAAATTGAGGCCGATGGCGGCGCCGCGCACATGGTGCAGCTGGATGTCACCGATTACGGCAGTATCAAATCAGCGCTGGCGCATGCCGAGACCGAGGCCGGACATATCGATATTCTGGTGAATAACTCGGGTGTCTCGACCACGCAGCGGCTGATCGACGTGACGCCGGACGATTACCAATATGTGATGGATACCAATCTGCGCGGTGCATTCTTCGTCGCACAAGAAGCGGCCAAGCGCATGATCCTGCGCGCGAAGGCGGACCCCAGCCGCCAGCATCGCATCATCAACATCGCCTCGGTGGCCGGCTTGCGCGTTCTGTCCCAGATTGGCGTCTATTGCATGAGCAAGGCCGGTGTGGTGCAGATGACGAAGGCGATGGCGCTGGAGTGGGGACGTTATGGCATCAACGTGAACGCGATCTGTCCGGGCTACATCGAGACCGAGATCAATCGCGAGTACTTTCGCAGCGAGGGCGGCCGCAAGCTGGTCGACATGCTGCCGCGCAAACGCGTTGGCAAGCCGGAAGATCTGGATGCCTTGCTGCTCTTGCTGGCGTCTGATGAATCACGCTTCATCAACGGCGCGATCATGACAGCAGATGACGGCATGTCGGCATTCTGATGTCGGTGTCCGAACAGTACACGCGGGTACACCGCGTGCGCATGCCGATCCGCTGGGGCGACATGGACGCGATGGGGCATGTGAACAATACCGTTTACTTCCGCTATTTCGAGCAGGCACGGATTGCCTGGTTCGAAGCAATGGGCTGCCCGCCCGATCCCTCTGGCATCGGGCCGGTGATCATCAGTGCGCATTGCACATTCCTCAGGCAGCTGCGCTACCCGGGCGATATTGACGTCGATACCTTGGTCGGTGA